>Ga0302296_1000046_pt1 | contig 96919 bp, 72 predicted proteins | sample III_Fen_N3_1_FD_194546 | JGI IMG/M metagenome (GOLD analysis project Ga0302296, IMG submission 194546) | Peat permafrost microbial communities from Stordalen Mire near Abisko, Sweden - III_Fen_N3_1 | ecosystem: Environmental > Terrestrial > Soil > Wetlands > Permafrost | place: Sweden: Abisko... | reverse complement strand
TTTATTCTTACTCGACGAGATATTTAAAGGAACCAACACTATTGAACGAATTTCGGCAGGTAAAGCTGTTTTGTCTTCATTGACGAAGGGTGATAATATCGTTTTTGTATCTACACACGACATTGAACTGGCTGATTTATTAAAGGAAGAATATGATTTATATCATTTTAGTGAGATAGTGGAACATAAAACAGTTGATTTTGACTACAAACTAAAAGAGGGGAAATTAAAAAACAGAAATGCTATTAGAATACTTCAAATAAATGATTATCCCGAAAGCATTATAAAAGAAGCTATTGAAATATCGGAAGAACTTGATAAAATCAGTGCGGTTAACATGTAGATATCATGTAATTGCTACGACTTCGTTGAGCGTAGTCTTTTTATTTGGCTAAGGAAAATTGTCTGAACTTGGATTCAGCTGATTCATCAGATAAAAACAGATATCCTGAAATCATATTCATAGGAAAGGAAAGAGGTTTTAGAAAAAGTAATGGACTTAGAACAAAGAGTACTAAATACGAAATATAAACAAATCTGAATTATCAGACTATCTGCGAAATCCTTTAATCTGATATAATCGTGGTTCAGACAATGACTGTGAACGTTTCCATAAACCGCTGAATGATTATAGACTTGGGTGATAGGTGCGGCAAGTAAAAAAACAATAAATCAAGAATCAATATTAACCAATCTGATAAATTAAAAAATGAGAACAAATCTACTTACTTTCATTTTATGCGTATTTCTAACTCAATTTGCAACTGGACAAGCTGTCTGGCACCAATATCAAGGACCTTATGTTGGAGGAGTAGCATCATATGTTGCTAAATCAGATACCATTTTTGTTGGGACTCCGATGGGCGTTTATTCTTCTATCGATAATGGAAATACCTGGGCTATTACTGGTTTAAAGGATGGTTGGCATAATGCTCTCCTGATTAACAAAAACCTGTTTATAAGCCAACAAGAATATTCGGAGGATAACGGAAAAAATTGGTCACCATACTTAAATGGATGGTTTGAAGGTTTTAGGGCTTTATATTCTTTTAATGGAATTGTTTATGCAGGAACCGATAACGGAGTATTTAGGTTCAACCCCGATAATAAAAGTTGGACATCAAAAAGTAGAGGAATAAAAGGGGAAGAATCCTGGCAAAAAGATTCAGTAATCCAGTCCCTTACTAGCATTGGCAATACTTTGTTTTGTGGTACCTTTAATAAAGGATTGTTTTTTAGTAAAGATTCAGGAGAAACATGGAATAAATCAACTACTCCCTATTCGACTGTTATGAAATTATTGAATTATAAAGATGACCTGTTTGCTGTTGCCGATGGTGGTATATATACATCGGCTGATAGTGCTAAAAACTGGATTAATATTCAATATAATCTTATCGGATCAGCGGTAAAAGATGTTGCTGTACTTAATGATACTATGATAGTAGCAACAACAAATGGTGTTTTAAAATACGACAAATCTAATTCAAAATGGAAATCATTTAGTAATGAATCTTTTGAAACTTTATTTGTAAATGGGAATGTTTTTCTTGCAAGCAATTCTTACGGTCTGTATAAATGGAATGGTAAAAATAGTCAGTTTGAATTGTCAAATAGTGGTATAAACACAGCCAGAGTTTTGGATATGGAACTGTTTAACAAAAGACTGTATTGTGTAACTGAAGTAGGGGCGTTTTATACTCCGGATGATGGCAAGAGCTGGGAAGAGATAGTTGAAACAAAAAACAGATATTGTCACACAATAGCAAAAAATGATAGCATGTTATTTATAGGCACTGGTGATGCAGGTATATTTGCGACATCGATTAATTCTAATAATTGGAAACAGATGAATACCGGATTAACTTCTAACGGGATTTGGGATATTGAAACTAACGGAAATACTTTATTTGCAGCAACGGATGCAGGCCCTTTTATTTCAAAAAATCAAGGAAAAAACTGGGTTCAAATCTTAGACGGATTTGAACATACGAATTCTTCCTCTCAATATGGTTCAGGCCAGATACAGGCCCTCTCAATTGTTACTGGAAGCGGAATGGTACTTGCCTCGAATAGTTTTGGAGTATATAAATTGTCAAAAGATTCAACAAAATGGGATTTGGTCGGATTTCCTGAACAGGGAGGGAGTATGATAAAAATTATTGATAATGTCGTATATTTTGGTAAAGAATTAGGGGGATTATATATGTCAACCGATTCATGCAAAACATGGGTTTCGTTAAATATTAATAATTTTACTCCTGTTATTTATGATATATTCAAACGAGGTGACAATAATCTTTATGCCGCGAGTTGTCAATTGTATTATTCTCCCGATGGAGGGAAAAATTGGGATGAATGGTCGGAAACAGGTACGCCGAGACTTCCTATTCGTAGAGTAATTCAAGGCGATAGTTCTCTGTATGCTGGTACCTATGGCAGAAGCATATATAAGAGAGAATATTTAAAGCTTACTGATTGCACATCTTCAGTTTACAATGTCAGTGGATCTTCAATTACAAATATTCCCAATAATACTCCTACAGATAGTCTTCAATTAAAACTGACGTTGGCACACGGGGCATCCTCTGAAATAGTTAGTAGCAAATCAGCTGGAGTGGTTAGTAGCAAATCAACCAAAGCAGTACAGACTTACGTTAAATCCGGCGATATTATAAAAGTTATAGCCGAAGATGGTAAAACGAGTAAAAACTATATAGTTCAAGTTATAACTGGTCTAAATAAATTATCCGGTTCGGATTTAAAAATCTATCCAACACTTACTAATGATCAAATTTACTTCTCACAGCCAAATGAAATTGAAAGTATAATTATTTACAATAGTCAGGGACAAATTCTTTTGAATCAAAAAAATACAAACAATTCAATCGATGTAAGTAATCTCAAAAATGGGATATATTTTCTATCTATTATAAATAATGATTCTCAAAAAATTGAAGTGAAGTTTATTAAAGAATAAATATTCTCAAACTTTGACCTCGTTGAGCGCAGTCTTTTTTTGGGGTGAGTCGCCTCGCTTCGTCACACATTGCTAAAATCAGTATTTACGCTACGGTAAAAAAGGCTGAACAGACGCTTTTAAGTCGTTAGCGGTAAGCGTGAGAAAAAAGAAAATATGAAGAACCTTATTGCATTTTCGATAATTATTCTGCTGACTTTTATTTCTTGTGACAAATCCCGAACACAAGAAAAAATGAATGAATCAAATTTTTCCATTGAAAATTTTGATTCATTTTATGACAAATTTCATAAAGACAGTTTATTTCAAATATCCAGACTTAAATTTCCGTTGAAAGGTGCCCCTGATAGAGGAGATATAAATGAAAAATGGACAAAAGAAAATTGGCACATATTAAAAACAAAAATTTATGATGTAGATACTACCCAATACAAAGTATCTTATGAGAAACATGAAAAGAGCTTCATAGAGAAAGTTTGGTTAGAAGATTCTGGGTTTAGCTTTGAATATAAATTTGAGTTGATTGACAATAAATGGTTTCTTGTCTCTGCATTTGAGCTTGACAATTAAATTGGTAGGTTTTGTTAGTCTTATTGAAAAGGAAAGAATGGTATTGGTTGTCATGTTAGCGTATGGACAGGTCGAGACCTGTCCATATGATAAAAATAAAGAACAGGTCATGAGATGTCGTTATAATTGGTTTTGTATGGTTATCGGGGTTTTGTCATAATCAATTTTAATGATAAGAGTTTGTAATATATTATACCCCTTGCTAGTGCGGGTCTATGACCCGTGACGAACAAAATACAAAGAAGCACAGGTCGCAGACCTTCGCTAGAGGAGGCAAAAAAACAGATTCATTTAAATTATTGCACCTTTGCATCGTAATTCAACGAATTGTTCAATGATTAAAAGTGAGAAAACATGTTTACAGTAGAACAAATTAATCAGGCTCACGAAAAAGTAAAATCGGGAGCAGACTTTCCGAAATACATTCAGGAAATTAAACAAATGGGTGTAACCTCATTTGAAACATGGGTAACTGACAGCCATACCGAATACTTTGGCGAAAATAACTATCAAACAAAATCATTGCCTCAATATGAGAATCTGACCATAGCCGATAGTAGTAACAGCGAAATGTTTTGCCGGTATTTGAAGATTCACCAGCAGGGTGAAACAGACTATTTCACGTTTTGCAGGCATTGTGCCGAAACAGGCATTGAAAAGTGGTTTGTTTGTCTTGACGAAATGACTTGTACCTATTACGATAAAGCGAATAATAAAATTCTGGTTGAGCAGATTCCGCAATAAATAAATGGAATTAAAAGTACTAAACAACAATAAAAGCAAGTAATATGAAAAATCCGTCAAGCATCTCTGTTTTGAGTTTGGTAGTTCTGTTCGTAACTATGTTTTCATCCTGCAAAAATGAGCAGGTAGATCATACCATCGGAGCTTTTAACAATGGAGGCAATGAACGAAATATGATAGTGGTGATGAGCGATCTTCATCTGGGTGCCGATTTGACTTATGCTGAGTGCAACAAGAATCTGGGGTCGTTGGAGAAATTGCTGAAACAGATACAAGCCGCTCCTAACGTAAAAGAACTGGTTATTGCCGGCGATATGCTTGACGAATGGTTTGTACCGGCTAACGTGGATACGTATCAGGGAAAGGATCAGGCTGGTTTTGTAAAACGTATTGCGGCAACCAATAAAGGGGTTTTTGATGCTATTAATAATATTATTCAAGAAAAGAAAATCCTGGTTACTTATGTTCCCGGCAATCATGATTTGACTATTACGGCAGCCAACGTGGAAAGTATCCTCCCCGGAATAAACCAGGCCAGGGACAATGAGCAGGGACTAGGAACCTATTTGCCGGCGGATTGTCCTAAGATAGCTATTGAGCATGGACATCGTTATAATTTCTTCTGTGCCCCGGATCCAATCTCCAATCAGGATATTGCTCCGGGCACTATTTTACCTCCCGGCTACTTTTACACCAGAATAGCTGTGCTGTATGTAATGCAAAAACCTGTAACACCAGCCGACACGCCTCCTGTAGTTACTAGAGACCCTTCGGGAACTGCCAGCCAGACTTTGCTATACACTTATTGGTATGTCTGGAGCAAAGCATTAGTCACTTACCCGATAGCCAATAAATTTGACGAGAAAATCATCATTACCAATGTGAATGGTTTCAAAGGAAACTACGCGGTAAACGATATACTACCTTATCAAACTACCCCGGGTGGAGTGATAGATGTAAGGTTTTACAAAGGCATTCAGGATAGCTGGACTGAGAGACAAACACGCAATCATGTAGCTATACCTATTCCTGTCAGTCAGGCAATAGCAAATTCGGGCAAGGCGAGCGAATCGGAGTTTCAGGCAACGAATCAGTATTTTCTGAATCCTAATTCGGATAAAAGAATCGTTATCTTCGGTCATACTCACGATCCGAAGATTCTTGCGTCAACTAACTTAAACGGTCAGAAATGCATTTATGCAAATTCCGGAACATGGATTGATCACAATGCAGTAGCTCCTACTACCATGAGTTTTGTTGTTATTACCCCGCAGAATGCAAATGTTTCTTCGCAAACTTACGTGAAACTATACAATTTTGAAAACGAAGTAATAACAACAATGGCGCAGGACTCGATACGGTATTGAGGAATTAAAGAAGTGAGGCATGTGAATACCGTACGTTAGCAAAGCGTAACCCACCAGTAGTGGGGACAATAAATAACAAACTAAAAATATAATATAATTGAAAATTAATTCTTTATGAAGACACTCTACAAATTCTCGTTCGTATTATTTCTGATGTTGCTTGTTGCAAGCGTACAATCATGGGGGCAGGACCTTCAGCAAATTAAACTAACACTTGCAACAACAGGTTTGAGTGATATTCAGATAAATGCTACCGATGGGAAACAATTTACAATAGACTGGGGTGATGGCTCTACCGATACTTACACGGGTCAGGGAGATGCCTGGAGTAAAGATGTTGTATGTAATCATACATATGCCAGTAATACTAATTATAATGTTACTATAAGCGGTAGTACTGCAGATTGCGATTTAATAGTTGTTTCTTTTTATATGAGTGATCTTACCCAAATTGATTTAAGTAAAGCTCCGAATTTAAAAAAGCTATATTGTATGGGAAATAAACTTACGACTCTGGATGTAAGTAATAATACGGCTCTAACGGAATTGCACTGTGGAGGCAATCAACTAACCACATTGGATCTGAGTAAAAATGCAGCTTTGCAGGTTTTGGAATGTCCGGGTAATAAGCTAGTTGCTTTAGATGTAAGAACTAATGCAAATTTATATGCTTTGTATTGTAACGATAATTATCTGACCGATTTGAAGGTTACGCGTTCTACCTTGAATTTACTTTATTGCTATAATAATAGCTTAAGCTTACAATTACTTTATGATTTATCAATAGCATATAACGGAGTTGCAAATTTAGGTGCTCAACAGATAGAAAATGCTTATCAAAAATTAGTAGGAGATGAAGTTGATTTTAATCAATATCTATTGACAACAGGCACAAATACATTTACGGTTACCCTGAATGGAAATGCAGCAATAAAAGGCACGGATTATACTGAAACAGCAGGTAAGCTTACTTTTCTGACGAAAGGAACTTTCGAAGTTAGCATTACCAATGATTTAATTCTGAACAATAGTTCTTATAACGTTCCACCAAGATTACTAATAAACATACTTATAGACCCCACACCGAAGGAACTGACAGTAGATCTCGATGTTATTAATGGTTTCTATAAACCTTTTGAAAGAATAATATCGTTAGCAACTACACCAAATACAGATATCACAATTGACTGGGGCGATAATACGACCAATACCTACACAGAACCTAAAAATGGTACGGTTGTAAATTATACAAAAACATATCCACAGGCGGGAAGTTATAAAGTAAAAATCACTTCAATCGGAGATATTAGCTCGGTGTATTGTTCTGGACTCAGAATTACTGCCATTGATTTAAGTCAATGCACAGCTCTAAAAGAAATATATTGTTCAAATAATTTATTTACTTCTGTTGATTTAAGTGCTTGTCAGACACTGACTCGTTTTAGTTGTCCATATAATTCGCTGACTTCGTTGGACGTGAGTAAAAATCTACAGTTGAGAAATCTGGATATTTCTAACGGTACTTTAAATTCTATTGATTTATCCAATAATATCAAGTTAGACAGTGTTTATTTATATAACAATGCCATACCGTTGAACGAACTATATAAAATATCTCAACAAACTAAAAGTCTCTCTGTCAATAATCTTGGAGAACAAACATTGCCGGCTGTAACTGTTACCGGAAATACGGCAATAGATTTGTCGAATATGACTACTTTAGGAGCTACAGAAACAGTTTTTACCGTTGAAAAAGAGAGTGACGGAACTAGCACAACAGGTTCTGGAGTTAAAGGAGAAAATACTACAGCTGCAGTAAGTCCTGATTATACCCTCGACAATGGAAAACTAACACTCATAACTAATGGAACGTATAAAGTAACCATGACCAATGAGTCTGTTTTGTCAAATGGAACTACCAAACCTTCAGTAAAAGCCACCTATATAAAAACTTCAACCACAGGAATAAGTAATCTTACATCAAAAACCTTAAAAATATATCCAAACCCTACTGAAGGCATTCTAAATATAGAAACGGAGAATAATGCTTTACCTAATGTGAAACTAATTACTGTTCAGGGAAATGTTATATTACAAACTCAAAGTAACAGCATTGATTTATCACCATACGAAAAAGGCATTTATCTTTTACAAATAGATGGAAAAACGTTTAAAATAAGAAAAGACTAAAATAAAGGCAATAGTGCGGATTTATTTTAAAACTATCAATTCACATATTATGCTTAAACTTGGCGGGTATATAAACATACTAATAGCAATTGTACACATTATAGGTCTGTTTTGGGCAGACAAAATGTTTGAAGTAACAGGAATTGGAAATGACATGAGAGAACTTGCTTCAATTCATTCTTCGTTACCTTATCTTCTGACAATTCTTGTTGCAATAGCATTTTTTATTTTTGGGCTCTATGGTCTTTCTGCCGAAAATAGATTCAGAAAACTACCATTTCTGAAAATTGGGATTTTCAGTATTGCAGGAATTTATATTTTTCGGGGATTGGGCAAATTGTTGTTTGACACTATTCAGGGAACACATTCGACAGTTGAAACAGCCTATTCGCTTATTGCATTGATAATCGGACTCCTGTTTCTATTTGGAGGATTAAAGAAATGGAGTTTGGTAACCAAAAGAAAATAACTAAGTCAGTGTAGTGTTGTATATCTTGAAAATAGAAGCGGTTTGAATGCTTACAGGGGTGAGCAAGTAGTGCGTAGCAGAATCGAACTGCTATCTTCGGATTGAGGAACCGATCTCCTAACCATTAGAGGAACGCACCGGGGAATAATTGCTTTTATAAGAGCATACAAACTTATATATATTTTTCGTATAAAAGAAATCATTGTCTCTTTTTATCGAAAGAGTTTACTACTTACGGCTATATCAGGTGTTTGAAGCCGTGCAATGTCCGGTTGAGTATTACGCTCAAATATATTCTCCGTATCAGCACATCATAAACTCATTTTTTATTATTTTTGGAGTTCAAAAAGATCAGAAATAATTTAGCAACCTTTGAATCCATCTAAAATACAAATTATATGAAAAAGTACAGTTCATACATTTCGTTATTAATTTTTGTCTTTTCTTTTTCTGCTTTAGCAGCTAAAGTACAACTACCTCCTGTCTTTTCGGACAACATGGTACTCCAGCAAAAATCCTCTGTGCCATTTTGGGGTACAGCCAATCCGGGTAAGATTTTAAAAATCACTACTTCGTGGAATAATAAAACCATTCAGACTACTGTAGGGAAAGATGGGGGTTGGAAAACCGAAGTGTCTACACCCGAATATGGTGGTCCGTTCAACATAGAGATAACAGATGGTACAAAACTTGAACTTCATAACATATTGATAGGTGAAGTATGGCTATGTTCCGGTCAGTCGAATATGGAAATGCCTTTGGACGGTTGGGGTAGAATTATGAATTACGAGAAAGAAATAGCCGAAGCCAATTATCCTGATATCCGATTGCTTCGGGTGGAAAAAAGAGTTGCCTTCAAACCGGCAACAGAATTGGTAGTAAGGAATAAAGGCTGGGTAACATGTTCGCCAAAAACAATTTCGGAGTTTTCATCTGTCGCGTACTTTTTCGGACGTAATTTAAATCAGGATCTTCATATCCCTGTTGGACTTATTGATGCTTCGTGGGGAGGCACTATTGCCGAAGCATGGACTAGTTCGGGTTCGCTGAAAACAATGCCTGATTTTACGTCTCCGCTTGTAGAGATAGACCGAAAATCAACAAACTTCAAAAATCTGACTGCGGAATTTAAACAAGATTCTATTAAATGGCAAGCACTGGTAAAAGAAAAAGACAGGGGATTGTATGACGGAAAAGCTCTTTGGGCAGTTAATAGCACGCCTGAAACCGATTGGAAACCAATAACTGTTCCCGGCTTCTGGGAAGAAACAGTATTACCCGATTTTGATGGAGTAGTATGGTTGCGGAAAACTATTGACATACCAGCTGATTGGCAAAATAAAACGCTGACTCTCAAACTGGATAAAATCGACGATGCTGATATAGCATATTATAATGGTGTAGAAATAGGTCATACAACAGATTACACGGCTTCAAGAACTTATTCCATTCCTTTAAATCTTGTAAAACCGGGGAAAACCGTCATTACTGTCCGAATTCTGGATACAGGTGGTGGTGGAGGTTTCTACGGAGAAGCAGCATTGATGAAGTTGAGCTTGTCGAATGAGGAATCGATTTCTCTTGCTGGTACCTGGCAATATAAGATTGGCATGAACATGACTGAAATTCCTGCTGCTCCACAAACCTGGAACGATCCGAATCAACCAACTGTTTTGTATAATGCCATGATAAGCCCAATCGTTCCTTTTGCTATCAAAGGGGCTATCTGGTATCAGGGAGAAAGTAATGCCGACCGGGCTTATCAATACAGGGAGTTATTCCCGCTAATGATTAAAGACTGGCGGAAACAATGGAAGTCGGACTTTCCGTTTTACTTTGTTCAATTAGCCAATTATATGCCCGAACTTCCTCAACCGGCAGAAGCGGCGTGGGCAGAATTGCGTGAAGCACAGTTTCAAACATTATTGCATCTCGAAAATACTGGTATGGCTGTTACCATCGATATAGGTGAAGCAAAAGATATTCACCCGAAAAACAAACAAGAAGTGGGACGACGGCTTGCACTCATTGCCCGGGCAAATACATATAACGAGAATATCACTTTTTCAGGACCGGTATACGATTCTTATCGGATAGAGAGGAATTCCATCCGAATCACATTTAAGCAAGCAGAGATGGGTTTAAAAACCAAAAATGGAGAACCATTGAAAGGCTTTGCCATTGCCGGATCGGATCATAAATTTCATTGGGCTGAAGCTGTAATCCGGGGAAATGACATTGTGGTTTCCTGTAAGGATATTGAAAACCCTGTTGCAGTTCGTTATGCATGGGCTGCAAATCCGGTTTGCAATTTAATTAACGGGGCTGGTTTGCCTGCATCCCCATTCCGCACAGATGATTGGGTGGGTATAACTTATCTAAAAAAATGAATTAGTTCTCATTAAAGCATATAAAAATTAATATTCAAATTACTGCCCCGGATTCCTTAGAGAGTCCGGGGCTAATTGTGAAAAAACTGCTTGTCTATAAAGTGTTTTCACTTTCCATAAATAATTTAGCATTAGAATCTATCATTCTAAACCTAAATTAATCTATATTTGCATATCCAATCATTCTGACCGATTTAAAGAGATGTTTATACGAAAACTCTTTTTGCCTGACTATACTCCTGTTATAATATACCTATTCTACCATTTTTACGTGTTCTGACTCCTGAATTTCATTGATATACATAGTAATTAATTGAATTTTGATAAATACCTGAAACGTATTAAATCAGGATTAAACAGCTAGAAATATGCAAATTTTCAAAACTATTTATGGTAATATAATATCATATCTAATTACAGTAGGAATTGTATTTTTTATACTTTTCTTTTTTCTTTTTCAATACAAATCAAAGTCGGAACAACAGGTTATTGACACTGCCCAAAAGCAGTTTACACGCGAAGTGAACTATCTGTTTGAATTGAGCAGTTCGCCTATGATTCAAACAACCTACGATTATTCTTACTGGGACGATTTTGTAACGGCAATTACAAAACATAACATCAAGTGGATTAAATCAAATATCACACTAACAAACTCATTTAATTACGAATATATTTGTGTTTACGATAAATATTTCAATGTAATATGCGACCTGTCGAAAGACCAAGGTAAAAAGCAGTTTTTTATTTCTAAAGATACATTGGAAAGTATTGAAAAGCATGGTAGAACTCATTTCTTTTCAAACTCCCCGGACGGATTGATGGAAATAACTTTTACATCCATTCATCCAACGGACGATCCACAACATAACAAAACCTTACCAACAGGATATCTCGTTGTAGGCAGGAAACTGGATATAGCTTATTTAAGAAAAATGAGTGAAGTGTTTGGAGCAGAAGTTCAGTTAGTGAAAAAAGAGAACTCCATAAACATAAATGGGAGTAATAAGATTATTGTTTATGTTAACCTTCATAGCTGGGATGAGAAACACATTTCAAATCTGGCTTTTACCCGCAAACTGAATCATAATTTTGAGGCTATTCAAAACATAAGTTCTTTAATCTTTTTGGCTATTATACTATTACTCTGCATTTCCGTCCTATTCACCCGCAAACATATTGATAAGCCTCTTAAATTGACAACGAACATCCTGGAATCTGAAAATAAAGACTCTATCAATCTGCTAAAGCATTATCCCAATGAATTTGGACGTATTGGAGAGCTTTTTGAAAAATTTGCAGATCAAAAAGAGGAACTTATATTGGCAAAAGAAAAATCACAGGAAAGTGATCGGTTGAAATCGGCTTTTCTGGCCAATATGAGTCATGAGATAAGAACACCCATGAATGGTATTCTGGGTTTTGCCGAATTGCTCAGAAAACCTAATCTAACTGGTAAAGAACAACAAAAATATCTTGAGATTATTGAGAGTAGTGGTGACAGAATGCTCAATATTGTAAATAATATTGTAGACATATCTAAAATAGAATCGGGGCTGATTGAAATAAACAGCAAAGTAACCAACATCAATGACCAAATCGCATTTGTAGTTTCATTCTTTACTCCTGAGATAGAGAAAAAAGGATTACAGATTGTCTCCACGAAAACATTACCAACAAATGAAGCTTTTATCAAAACTGATGTCGAAAAGTTATATGGCATTCTGAATAATCTGTTGAAAAATGCCATAAAGCATACTGACAAGGGAGCAATAGAACTTGGCTACGAATTAAAATCAAACGACAAGCAAACTAATCTGGAGTTTTTTGTGACTGACAGTGGTAATGGAACTCCGGAGGATAGATTGGATGTAATATTCGATCGTTTTATGCAATCCGATACATCTAATAAAACAGCCTATCAGGGTGCCGGATTGGGTTTATCCATATCCAAAGCGTATGTAGAAATGCTGGGAGGTACAATCTGGGTAGAAAGTAAACAAGGTATTGGAAGTACTTTCAGGTTTACTATTCCTTATGTAGTCGTTGAAAGTAGAATTGAAGATAATATTGAACCGAAAAGCAAAGCAAAGGCAATCAATAAACTCAAAATATTAATTGTTGAAGATGACGCCGGAATGGAGTTTTTGCTTACGGAAACTGTTGAAGATTTTTGTAGCGAGCTTTTAATTGCAAGGGATGGAATGGATGCACTTGAAATATCCAGGAATAACTTAGACCTCGATTTAATTCTAATGGATATTAGAATGCCTAAAATGGATGGATATGAAGTCACAGAAGAAATAAGACATTTCAACAAAGACGTAGTGATTATTGCCCAAACTGCTTGCGCATTTTCAAGCGATAAGGAAAAAGCCTTAAGTGTGGGATGCAACGACTATGTTTCCAAACCAATAGATACAGCTCTGTTTGAATCGTTGATTGACAAATACTTTATGAACAAACCGGTTGTTACGTTGTAAAACAAGTTCTCTACGCAAATACATGAATCAATCATTACAAGAAAATTGAGAATCCGGGGAAAAAATATTTGAACTCTGAATAATATTCGTACATTTGAATATCAATTAACAAATGTCCGATTATTCACTTTTAAAACAAATATTATGACAATTCTCGCTATTCTCGGGGTTATTATTGCAATACTTCTTTCGGGATTTCGTATTGCTCAGGAGTATCAACGCTCCATCGTGTTTCGTCTTGGTCGCTTTCAATCTATCAAAGGACCTGGTCTTTATTGGATTATTCCATTTATCGATGCTCAACAGCGTGTTGACATTCGTACCAAAACGGTTGATCTGGAACAACAGGAAACCATCACCAAAGACAGTGTCACCATCAAAGTAAATGCTGTACTGTGGTTTCGCATTACCAATCCTGAAAGTGCCATTATTCAGGTAGCCGATTATTACAAGGCTGTTTATCAGTTTTCGGTAACAGCATTGCGCAACATTATCGGACAACATTCGCTCGACGAAGTATTGCGCGAACGGGAACAAATTAATGCTACTCTTCAAAAGAATGTAGACTCCATTACCGAACCATGGGGTATAAAAATAGAAATGGTGGAAATGAAAGACGTGGAAATTCCGGAAGCTATGCAAAGAGCCATGGCTCGCGAAGCTGAAGCTATCCGTGAGAAACGTGCCCGAATAGTAAAGGCCGAAGCTGAGTTGGAAGCTTCCATTAAACTTACGCAAGGTGCAACGGTAATGGAAGGAAGTCCGATAGCATTAGAACTTCGTCGTATGCAAATGCTTTCGGAAATAGGTATCGATAACAATACCACCACCATTGTGTTGCTTCCTTCGGAATTCACCAAAGCAGCTAAGAGCTTTACTGAGTTGGTGGAAAAGAAAGAAAAGTAAGGGAAAATACATGCCGTAGCATAACAAAGCAGAGGAAAACCATGTGGCTTTCCTCTGCTTTGTTATTGTTTACTTTTAAAAAATACTGCCAATTACAACGCATCAATATTCTCTTGATTCTCAATACTCTTTGCTCCCGGAGAATATAAGCTCTCAATTCGGGCGGCGTACCTTTCTTCTACTTTTCCACGCATTATTTTCATGGTACTGTTTACCAATCCGTTTTGTTCGGAAAATGGCTCTCCAATAACGGCAACTGCGGCAGGTAGCCAGCGTTCAGGGAATATGCCTTCCTGTTTTCCGCCTTTTCTGTATTCATTTATTTCCCTTTGTAATTTATTTAGGGCAAGTACCTTTGCTTCCTTAGAAGTCCAGTCCAACTGTGGCTTTTTACGCTGTACATAGCGTTTCAACGCTTCTTTATTTGGAACTATTAAAGCCGTAGTGTATGGATTCTGATTGTTGTAAAGAACTACCTGATCTATAAAATGTGAATTGTCGGCAAGCGATTCTTCAATTCCTTCGGGACTGTATTTTTCTCCATCACTCGAGATTAAAAGGCTTTTGAAACGACCAACTACATACAAAAAACCATCATTATCCATGTAGCCCATATCACCGGTATGCAACCATCCATCTATTACTGTTTCTGCAGTTGCTTTTTCATTTTTGAAATAACCAGCCATTACATTTTCGCCTTTTATTACGATTTCGCCTTTTTCGTAGTTTGGCAACTCTGTTCCTTCTGAATTGCATATTTTGAGTTCCATTGGTTTTACCAGATAACCGGATGAACCCAATTTATGATGCTTAAGACCGTTTGAAGATATAATGGGGGTAGCTTCTGAAAGTCCATATCCCTGAAACATAGGAATGCCTATGGCATAATAAAAGCGTTGTAAGTCAATATCCAGAAGTGCTCCTCCGCCGATAAAAAAATCAAGATTTCCACCAAATCCATCACGGATTTTTGAAAAGATTATTTTGTCAAATAATAGAAGAAGTGGCTTTTTCAGTATCTGTAAACCACGACCTTTATTATAACCCTCTTTGTTATAGGAGTACGACATATTCAGGGCCAGATTGAACAGCCAATTAATCAAAGCTCCCTGCGAGCGAATACTTCCTTCAATATTCTTTCTGAAACTTTTGGCTAAGGCTGGTACACTGAGTAATAAGTTGGGTTTAAGTTCTTTTATATTTACAGGAATATTCCTCAATGTTTCCATTCCTGTTTTGCCGTTTTGAACCGTTCCTACACTTGCACCTAATGCCATAAAACTATAGAAACCGGCCACATGAGCAAAGCAATGATCGAGAGGCAAAATTATAAGTGTTCGGGTTGAGGTGGAAATATCCATTAAGGTTAATGCTTGCTCTACATTTGCCGTGAAATTACGGTGCGTAAGCATAATTCCTTTTGGATCAGCTGTTGTGCCTGAAGTATAGCTGATATTTGCTAAATCGTCGGGTTTCACAGCTATTGCTCGTTTTTCAACTGCATCTGGGTTAGCTTTCAGAAATTCAGCCCCATTTTGAATTATCAGATTCAGACCTACCTCAAGTTCTTCATATTCTGATTGTTCATCAAATACGATAATCTTTTTTATTTGTGGAAGAGAATTTATAATGGTGCGAATCTTTTTCAACTGTCCGCCTGACACCAAAATATATTTTGCTTCCGAATGAATTATCCGAAAAATTAAGTCATTACTCTCTTCTAGTTTTATTGACAATGGAACATTTACAGCTCCTACATGCAATATCCCCAACTCACCGATAATCCAGGCATTTCGACCTTCTGAAAGCAATGCTACTTTATCTCCGGCTTCAACGCCTGATTGAATTAAACCGGCAGCAACTAAGTGCGCTTGTTGTTTAGTTTCAAGATAGGTTGTGGGTACAAATTCAGTTGTTGTTTTTTCCCATAGAAAAGGATTATGGGTAAATTTGTCTACACTTGCGTTTAATAAATCTATAATTGTTGGTTTCATTAATTAAAGCTTTAAAATATAAAACGGTATAGTTTTGTAGTTTATTTGTTTCAAATAGAATAATAAAATCTGTTGCAAAGATAATGTAATTATTAACCAGAATGCACTGTTATAAGAATTGAAATAAGCGCAAACAAAAAAGCCCACATTTAAGTGGGCTTAGTTGATAGACTTATAACGATTTATTGTTTATCGAAGAAGAAATCGCATCTTCGGTTAGGTCGATACTTTATACGTGGTTCAATTATTTTCCCTTTTCCATTTGCTATGATGTGATCAGATGGAAGTTTCCATATTTTTACTAATTCAGATTTTACTCTTTCAGCCCTTTTCTTACTTAATAGCTCATTATAAGGGTTTTTACCCAAATAATCGCAATACCCTCTCACTTCCACGTAAAGATTTGGGTCGGCTTTCATCCTGAAGGCTATTTTACTGATTGTCTCAAGTGCCTCATTATCCAAATCAATTCTGTCAAAATTAAAATACACTGCCGGCGTATCGTCATAATTACCATATGAAGTAGAACTGTTATTCTGAGTAGAAGAATTGTTGTTTATAACAATATTCTTCATTGGTTTACCCCAAAAGTCAACCGGAGTATTCGGTGGCGTATTTGGATCCATGTCTCTTACATCCGGAACTCCGTCACCATCAGAATCGGGTCCATCGTTAGATAAAAATTTTGCAATAGAATCTATTCTTCTTCCCTGACTATCAACTTTCTTGTCAAGCTTCTTAAGTTCTTTATCTAATTTATTTATCCTGTCTGAATTTAAGGTAGCTAAAGCCAATCCTTCATCAGGCGAAAATTCATTCATCCGAATGTTTCTCAAATGATCTTTTTTGGTCGCATTGAGTTTATACCTTAAAAATAAGGATCCCATAAGGATTCGATCATTTGTAACACCCTGATAGGTTTTTACGCCTTCTAAGTTATCTTTGGTGAAGGTAATATACCTGACTTTAGCACCAACCCCCAACGATTTACTTAAATTGTATTCCATCGAAAATGTAACCGGGATTGAACCTGAATTTCCGTAGGCCGGTGTTATTGGAATAACCGGACTAGCCTGGGGGATGGATTTTACATCAAAGCTATATGATGCAAACCCTAACCCAACCGATCCATTAACGATTAGCTTTGTATTTGTTTGCGGAAAAAGCATGCGTGAAAAGTTGAAAGTCATGCTTAACGCAATATTGTTAAGCTTTGTGGTGAAAGTATCCTGCGGTGCTGAGTAGATACCTGTAAAGGGTAATGATAAATAATCAAACGATACACCCCAAATCGGGGTAAGTGCATATTCCAAATCAACACCCACAGAAAGATTATTACTTGTCGTAACAAAGGCACTTGTTAATTTTTGTGCGGCATCTCCATCAAATTTATTTAATCCAATTTCAGGTGATAATGACCATCTCGAAAAATTTTTATTTTCCGGACGGACAGTTGTTGTTAATACAATTGCAATTACAATTAATGTGAATCTTTTCATGCACTTGGAAAGATTAAAACTCAATGAAAATTTATGTAATGTTCCTGAAGTTCCTAAATATGAGGGTCAAAGATAACAATATATTTTATTTAATAATGTTGATGTAATATTATGTAATATTACATTTTATTACAAATATTACGTTCAAATTTGCTATTCTGCTTTAAACCAAAATATTACACATTAAAAGCCAAAATAAAATCGATATATAACTTATTGTATTTTTATTATATTTTTGTTAATCATATAGCAAAAGATGATAATAAGTGATTTAAAAAACTCATTTTTTTAAATCTGAACTTATATCATCTTATAAAGTCTACTATAATAAAACAGTTATTTTATCATTTCAACTTTCTTAGTTGCTTCCATATTTTTATTGCGGAAATCAACTCTGTCTACAACATTTTGGGCAAGTTCTTTAAACGATAATGACAAAATTGAATTATCATCAACTGAGATTGGTCGACCAGCGTCTCCGCCTTCACGAATACTTTGAACTAAAGGTATTTGGCCCAAAAGAGGAACGTTAAGTTCTTCGGCCAGCCTTTTCCCACCTTCTTTTCCAAAGATGTAGTATTTATTTTCAGGCAATTCAGCAGGTGTAAACCATGCCATATTTTCAACAATTCCAAGTACCGGAACATTCACCTTGTCACCGGTAAACATGTTCACGCCTTTTCTGGCATCTGCTAATGCTACTTCTTGCGGGGTTGTTACAACGATTGCTCCTGAAATTCCCATGGTTTGCACAAGTGTTAAATGGATATCGCCTGTGCCGGGTGGTAAATCCATTACAAAAAAATCGAGTTCACCCCAATCTGCATCTGTAATAAGTTGCTTCAGTGCATTGCTCGAAACAGCTCCACGCCAAACTAAAGCCTGACTGGGATCTACAAAAAAACCAATGGATAAGATTTTAACACCGTATTTTTCAATAGGTGTAATGATATGTCTTCCATCAACTTCCTTGACTTCAGGATGTGCAGATTCTACACCAAACATCTTTGGTATAGAAGGACCGTGAATGTCTGCGTCGAGTAACCCAACTTTATAACCAAGTGCAGCCAGCGAAATAGCCAGATTACAAGAGATAGTTGATTTTCCCACACCACCTTTGCCTGATGAAACGGCAATAATGTTTTTTACATTTTCAAGGATAGATGTTGGTTTTGGTTTTGGAACTTCTTTAGTTATAATTTCTATATTACCTTTGATTTCAATTTGTTCGCCAACGTACGTGAGAACAGCCTGTTCGGCAGCTTTCACAACTGATTTGGCAAATGGATCATTGGGCTTTTCGAAAAAAATTGAAAATGAAACCTTGTTTCCTTCGATATGAATATTCTCTTGTACCATCCCCGATGAAACAATGTCTTTACCGGTTCCCGGATAACGAACATGCACCAAGGCATCAAGAATTAATTGAGGGTATAATGTCATAATATTTTAGGAGTTATTAGTTACAGCCAATGTAGGTAGGCAAGTATGTCCTGTAACAAGTTTTGTATTTGAAAAGTTTTAAAGTTTGGGTATATTCTTCGTTATACATCCAAATTATGTCGCTTACTTCTTCCAAAGCTACGATAAGCATCGTGCTCAATTTCAATTTCAGGCTCAATAAATGTCTCTCTTTTTTCGAGCAAAAACCGGATATATTTGATGGTCAGTCCACGTTCGAGCCATTGTTGTTCGTAGTACGTCTTAATAGCTAAAATCGGATCTTGCAAATTGGAAGCATACAAATCATCATTCGAAAAAGCAACAGGAAGATTATTGGCTTTTACCATTTCACAGGTATATGTGAACATAAAATTGCTGTCTGTTTTCAAATGAATCAGTCCGTTCGGTTTCACGAATTGTTGGTAAGCTTTTATAAAATTGGTGGCGGTTAGTCGTTTAGTGACTTTTTTCATTTGCGGATCAGGAAACGTAAGCCAAATTTCACTCACTTCATTTTCGGCGAAGAAATAATGAATCATTTCAATATTAGTTCGTAGAAAGGCAACATTTGTCATTCCTGTCTCATGCGATTCTTTGGCTCCCGTCCAAAGGCGAGCACCTTTAATATCAACTCCAACAAAGTTTTTCTCGGGGTAAAGCTTGCCTAATCCAATGGTGTATTCTCCTTTTCCACAACCTAATTCTAATACAATGGGATGATCGTTTTTAAAAAATAATTCATTCCATTTTCCTTTCATTTCAAAGCTGATTCCTTCTCGCAAAGTGTGCGACGAAACCTGAAAAACATGTGGAAATTCTTCCATATCGGCGAATTTCGCCAATTTATTTTTACCCACCTTATTTATTTACAAATTTAAATTTACAATACTCTGTTAGATTATTAATGCTTATTTCCAAGTAGGAAATCATCTTCCGGAGCTATTTTTTGATTTTCTCAACCCTCATTCCAATATCATTGATTCCAATTAAAACGGAATCACGCATCCCATGCACAATTTTATATTGATATATTCCGGCTTTTTTGAAGTGTACGTTTTGTTGATACAATATTGGCATTTCCATCACAGAACCAATACCTGAACCCAACCATTTCCCTCGCTGATCAGCCAGATAACATTCAATAGAATCTTTTTTTTCTATTTTATCAGGAGTTGTCTTGTTTAGAAAAAGCCACAGGTTCTGATATGGGTATTCACCTCTGTTTCTAACATTCACGTATATGTTGTATGCTGAAACTGTATCTGCTATTTTAATGTCAAATGTATACAAACTGTCTTTATTCCAACCTTTTGGAGTAACAGCCTTGTACTGAAGAAACACATCATTGTTTGTACAGGCAACTGATACAAGCGAGATTAAAATCGCTATTAAAAATCTATTTTTCATTATTCCCGGTAACATTCCCATTTTTCTTAATTGGTTTTTGAAATCTTGGAGCATTATTTTCTTTATTTTCATTTTTGTCAGACTGTTCCGCTTTTACAATCTTAGGACGATTGTTCGGGCGTTTATTTTTGTTATTTGGACGTTTTTTGTTTGTGTCAAATCTTGTCAGACTATCCTGACCTACACCATTTTCGTAATCAACCGGAATTGCTTTTACTTCTTCATCTACACGATCATCGAGTAATTCAGGCTTAGAACCTTTTCTGTTCATGGCAATAATTTCTTTTGCACGTTTAGCCGAAATAGTTACAACATTTGCTCCGAAATTGGCCGAAGTTGAATATGAAATCAGTCCTTTAAATACATCTGTTTTAAAGTGATAGTAGGTGTTGTCCAATGTTTCAAGCTGAATTTCCTTAGAAGGAAACTCTTTAATAGCATCCATGTATGAGTCAAGCTCAAAGTTCATGCAACATTTTAGCTTTGCGCATTGTCCTGCCAGTTTTTGGGGATTAAGCGAAATGTCCTGATAACGAGCAGCACTGGTTGAAACCGAATTGAAATTAGTCATCCAGCCTGAGCAGCAAAGTTCGCGTCCGCAAGGTCCTATTCCTCCAATTCTTCCAGCTTCCTGGCGGGCACCAATCTGCTTCATCTCGATGCGAACCCGAAATGTTTCAGCAAAAACCTTGATTAATTGGCGAAAATCAACTCGTTCATCGGCAATATAATAGAAAATAGCTTTGTTGCCATCTCCCTGAAATTCGACATCGCCGATTTTCATGTTCAGACTCAAACTTTCAGCAATCTGGCGCGATTTAATCATGGTTGCCTGTTCCTTGGCTTTGGCTTCCTGATATTTTTCTAAATCAGTTTCTTTGGCTTTACGATAAACACGTCTAATTTCAATCTTCTCAGGATTGACGTTGTATTTTTTCATTTGTAAAAGCACCAGTCTTCCAACCAGTGTTACTTCACCTATGTCGTGTCCGGGAGACGATTCTACAGCAACAACATCACCTTTTTCAAGTGGAATTTTGGTGCTGTTTAAAAAATATCCTTTGCGTGTATTTTTAAATTGAACCTCTACGAAGTCTGTGTCCTTTTGGGTTTCTGGTAAGTCGCACATCCAATCAAATGTGCTGAGTTTTTGGGTAGAATTGCGATTGCAACCCTTTTTATTCATTCGGCATCCGCCGATATCTAGTTTATAGTCCATTGTTTATGAATTTGAAAAGTTCAAACTTGAAAGGTTTGAACACTTCTGGTTTAATTTATCTTTTAAGTAACATAATGACTTTCAGAGTTAAATCAAAGAAAACCATTTTTGCATTTACATTTTGTTCGATATGTCTTTCTGCGAGTGCAAATTCACTCATCAAATCTTCCACGTTTCGTTCGTTGATAAATGGCGAAAAACGTTGAGAAAAATCAGCCTCATCCAATGTCAGATAATTCAAATCGGGTTGTTGCATATTGCTGATAAAGTTTTCACGAGTCATTCGTTGTGCATAACTCAGAAAATTCTTTTGACGTTCGCGTCCCATCGAAGCAGCCGCCATATCGTCCGACCATTTACGTAAGGTTTTAAGTGAAGCATGGTCTTTTTTGTTTCCAACTTGCCAGGCTAAACGCATTACCATTACAAACCGATCAAAATTTTGTTTGTTTTCATCGCCTTCATTCAAAACCGCTAATGCATTTAAATAGCTCCCGTTGGCAATGTGAGTTGCATATTCAGCCTCATTTGATTCAATTTCCAATTCCTCATTTTTAATAAGTGCCTGAATAATTTCACTATCACTCAACCGGGGAACATGTATATGCTGTGTTCGCGAAAGGATGGTGGTAATAATCTCATCGGGAGTATTCGAGACCATCAGAAAAACTGTTTTCTCTGGTGGCTCTTCCAATATTTTCAACAGTTTATTGGCACATGTTCCATGCATTTTTTCTGGAAGCCAAATAATCATGATTTTATATTCCGACTCGTAAGTTTTTAAACTTAGTTTTCGTATAATTTCCTCACTCTCATTTGAATATATTAAACCCTGTTTTGCGTCACCGGAAATCCTTGCGTACCAGTCATTCAACCCGAAATATGAGTTTTGAAGTACCATTTCACGAAATTCAGCAATGAAATCGTCGCAAACCACAGAACTTTTTCCTGTTGGTTTTATCACCGGAAAAACGAAGTGCAGATCGGGATGCGCTAATTTTCTGTATTTTACGCACGAAGGACAAATACCACAAGAATCAGTAGTTGTACGATTTTCACAACAAATATATTGAGCATAAGCAATTGCCAATGCCAATTTCCCAATTCCCTCAGGTCCACGTAAAAGTTGCGCGTGAGGTATCCTTTGTTCAGTTACCGTGCGTATTAAACGTGTTTTAATATCTTGTTGACCAATTATTTGAGAGAAAAGCATGAGTGTGTTTTACAGTTTTAGTCCAAATTCGGATAAAGTGCAAATATACAAAAAAGAAAGGATTATGAAAAATGACTTAAATCAGTAAGATTATGTTATTATTGAATGTATTCTTTTGATTACCAAATTTACTCCTGCATTTTTTTATTTGGGTGCAACGTTTTATATTATTTCGTCATCTTCCATTTAAATCCATTGAATATTGAAGAATACAGATTTTGAATCAATTTTAATAAACAGTTATTTAAATATATAAAATTATGAAACAGTTATTTATAGGAATTCTGTTGTTATTCCTGGTTATATCATGTAATGATGATGTGAATTCGAATGAAAACAACCGTATTGATATTGCCACAGTTGAAAATCCTACGCTGAGTACAACGTTCAATTTCAGGTTGGATGATGGAAGCTTAATGTACACTAATACTGCCGGTTTATTAAATTATAAACCTAAAGATGGCCAACGTATTATTGCCAACTATAGTTTTATCGAACCAACTTTAGCTCCGACTATGAATATTGCCAAGCGCGATGTGAAATTGAACGATGTCTATGAAATTCTCACAAAAGGAATTTTCAAAATTAAGCCTGCTCAACAGGATAGCATTGGTAACGATCAGATTGAGATAAAAAACATCTGGATTGGTAGCGACTATCTGAATGTAGAATTTGTTTATCTGGGATACAACAAAAAGCATTTTATCAATTTGGTTTCGGATGATTCTAAAACATATACTGACAATAAAGTTCATTTAGAGTTTAGACACAACGCCAACAGTGATTATCCATCCAATTCTAATTGGGGCATGGCTTCGTTCGATTTACGATTACTTAAAGTAAATCACAATCCAACTGATTCAGTAAAACTGATTATTCATACAAAAGAGTATGCATCTACAGTTGACAAAACCTATCCTTTGACCTATAAGTTTGGAGTCATAACTGCAGCACAATTGGCAAGAAACTTTTCTATACCTTTTAGTGGCAATAATAAGATTCAGTAGTTTTCATGTTTTTTGATTTTGCAAAAGCCCATTCTTGAACACAAGAATGGACTTTTTTGTTTTAACCGGGCATACTTCAGCAACAATTAATATAAACAGAAAATATATATCGTTGACGGTGGCTTTTTTCTATCTTTGCAATTCCCTTTTTCAAAACAATTCGCACTAATTATTTCAGAAAATGAAAACACTTCAACCAATTGCCCTGTGGAACTATTTCCACGAAATAAATCAGATTCCACGACCATCAAAGAAGGAAGAACGTATAATAGCTTATTTAAAAGCATTCGGAGAAAAAAATAATCTTAGTACGAAAACCGACACTGTAGGCAATGTGCTGATTTGCAAACCGGCAACCAAAGGGTATGAAAGCAGGAAAACAATCATTCTGCAAGCTCATATAGACATGGTTTGTGAGAAGAACAGCGATGTAGATTTCAATTTCGAGACTGATGCAATTCAAACTTATATTGATGGGGATTGGGTAAAAGCAAAAGGAACAACACTTGGAGCTGACAATGGTATTGGCATGTCCATGATGTTAGCTGTGCTTGCTTCTGATAGTATAAAACATCCGGCACTGGAATGCCTGTTTACAGTGGACGAAGAAACCGGATTATCAGGTGCTTTTGCCTTAGAACCAAATTTTCTAAGTGGAGAAGTGTTGATAAATCTTGATTCCGAAGACGATGGCGAAATTTTTGTTGGGTGTGCAGGTGGTATTGATACTACTGCAGTACTTCCATACAAATCAGACGAGACCCCCGAAAACTATTTCGCTTTCTCCGTTTCGGTAAAAGGGCTAAAAGGCGGTCACTCGGGCGATGACATTGACAAGGGATTGGGTAATGCCAACAAAATACTGAACCGTTTTTTGTGGATGCTTAATAAACAGATGGATTTGCGCCTTCATAGTTTCGATGGTGGTAATCTGCGTAATGCGATTGCCCGTGAGGCGGTGGCGTTGGCATGTGTCCCTTATTCAGAGAAAGAAAACATACGCATTCTGTTTAATATGTTTGTTATCGATATTGAAAACGAAAAAAGCGGTATCGAGACAAAAATGAGACTGGATTTGGAATCTGAACCACTTCCGGCAACTGTTGTTGATAAAAAAACTTCCGATGCGTTATTGAATGCACTTTATGCTTGCCCACATGGAGTAATAGCTATGAGTGCCGACATGCCCGATCTGGTTGAAACATCTACCAATCTGGCTTCGGTAAAAATGCCGGATAGCCAAACAATCCTTATCACCACCAGTCAACGTAGTTCTGTAGAGTCATCAAAATATGATATTGCCAATCAGATTGAATCTGTATTTGCACTTTCGGGAGCCGTTGTTAGACATGGAGATGGTTACCCGGGGTGGAAGCCAAATCTAAACTCTGAAATTTTAAATGTGGCTAAGGAAAGCTATGTAAAGCTTTTTAAATCAGAACCAAAAATACGTGCTATTCATGCAGGTCTGGAATGCGGTCTGTTCCTCGAAAAATATCCTTTTCTGGATATGATTTCTATCGGACCACAAATGTACGGTGTTCATTCACCCGATGAACGCCTGAGTATATCATCTACACAAAATTGTTGGAAATGGCTGGTTGACATCCTAACAAATGAAAATATATTTAAATAAATCACTCCTGATAATTAAAATACATTAATTTCTTATGTGTGTTTAAATTCGTACAGGTTCTTTTTATACTTTTGCATACCAATCGTTCAGTATTTTTTTTATTTTTATGAGTGACACAAGAGAATATATAATAGATAAGGCATTTAGTCTGTTTTTGAAAGACAGCTATGTGGCAGTATCCATAAGCGACATAAGTGAGTCTATCGGGTTTACTAAGGGTGCTCTATATCATCATTTTAAGAGCAAAGAAGAATTATTTAAAGCTGTTATAGATAAACATTTCATTCTATATGGAATTGAGTTTGACAATGAGAATGGTACTTTTTTAGAATTTAGTGAAATGTGTTTGTTAAATTTAAAAAAAACACTCCATAGTGTATTCTCTCAAACTCAAAATCAAGGGATTGAGATTATAAATTATTTTTCGTTTGTTGCAGATAGCTTTAGACATTATCCCGGTTTAGCAGATAAACATATGAAATTTCTGCAAGATGAAACGATTAAAATAAAGGAAATTCTTATAAAATCAATAGAGAGAGAAGAAATTCGCTCAGATATAGATACATCGTTAATTGCTCAAAGTTATTACTCTATCATGATTGGTATGGCTTCTCCAATTCTCCAAAATCAATCTATAGAGCAGGTCATTGTGAATCTTAAGGGGCAACTAGATCAAATGTATTTGTTGTTGAAAAAAGTGTGATTTTTTTTTGTGGATTAAACATACTGGTCGTTTAGTATTTATATTGTTTTGTAAATTATAGGAACAGAGTGAAGAACTATATGTGCTCTTCCTTTTGCTAAAAAAGATGAAAATGGTTACAGCAGGAACATATAAAAACTGAAAGTGTTGATTTCGTTAATTATTTATTTGAATTTACAAATGTTTTGAGAATGTATAAAAAATTAAAAATAATAATAACATGCATTTTGTTGCCAATTTTTATAGGCACAAGCACACTGAATGCACAACTATTTCAGGATTCGGTTGCGTTAAATCTGATTAAAAGCGATATTGATTGCATTTATAATATGCATTTTAAGGATAGTCAGGAGATTTACCTTAAAATCAAAAAGTCGTATCCGGGGCATCCGGTTTTACTTCTCCTCAAAGGGATGCAAACCTACTGGAAAAATTATCCATTGCTTAGTATAAATTCGGCTCATGTATCATTTGAAGAAGATTTACGTCAATGTATACGCTTATCGGGGAAAAATAAGATTCCGGCTTATAGAGCGGAATATTTGCTAACTAACCTGTGCGCAAGAGGGCTGCTTTTAGAGTATTATAATGAGAATAATCTTACGTTTGATGTAATTCCTCTTGCAACAGGCACCTATGGTAGCGTGAGACATGCTTTCGATTTCACCAATGAATGTGCTGATTTGCAGTATTATACAGGAGTTTACAATTATTATCGGGAAGCTTACCCAAATGCAAATCCTGGTTATAAACCAATAGTACTTCTTTTGCCATCAGGAAATATGAAAACAGGATTAAAGGAATTGAATAATGCTGCCATTAACGGAGTTGTATTAAGAGCTGAATCTTATTATTTACTGGCAGGAATTTATATAAATTTTGAGAATAAGTATCAACAAGCTATCTGTTACTCTAAGATTCTCTGTAAGTTATACCCTGACAATGTAGTATATCTTGCCTTATGTATTAAAAATTTATTACTTCTTAAACAATACGATGAAGCTGAAAAACTGATTATAACTTCGCAGAAAAAAGTGGAAAATAAATACTTTCAGGCACAGCTAAGCATCTTTCAGGGACTTTTAAAAGAAAAAAAGTATCATGACAATAATTTGGCTGAACAATATTACCATGCAGGAATCAGCAAGTTATCTTTTTTTGGTACATATGGAAATGAATGTATAGCATATGGATATTTTGGTCTGAGCCGTATAAGTGAAATTAAAAAAGATCCGAATGCAGCCAAAAAGTTTCGTGAAGAAGCACTAAAGCTTGTAACTTTCAAGAAGATAAATTTTGATTAATAGCCAATCTGTGTGTTTTTATTTTTTGAATGTCCGCAAATTTTAAAATATTTAAATCAATAGTTTAGTCGTAAAATAGAGAATGACACTCAATATTTGATATATAAAAAAACGAGAAAAATAGATAATTTAGTATTAAACGAAAGTTCAAAAACAAGGTATGAAGAAGACAATTTTATTTACATTGACAGTATTATCACTTGTGGGATGTAATAGCAAAACCAAAGTTGAAAACCCTACTAATCCTCAAGTAGTTTTAGCTGAGGTAACTAAAGTCAGTGGATCGACGAGTCTACACTATAGTGGTAGTATTGACGCATTTCAAACAATACCTCTCGCATTTCAATCCACAGGAACAGTGCTTCGAGTTTTGGTCAACGCCGGCGATGTGGTTCGCAAAGGACAGCTGTTGGCAACTGTAGATAAAGCAGATGCACTGAGCATGTATGAAGTAGCTAATGCAAAATACAAACAGGCCAAAGATGCATATAATCGTATGAAAGAAATACACGACAACGGAAGTTTGTCCGAAATTAAATGGGTGGAGATGGAATCCAACCTGGAGCAGGCACAGTCATCGGTAGCTATGGCCAAAAATAATCTTAACAAATGTGCTTTGTATTCTCCTGATAACGGCATCATTGGCAGCCGCAATATCGAACCGGGCATGTCAGCCTTAGGAAACCCGGTTGCACCGTTGAAATTAGTAAAAATAGAATCCGTTTATGTGAAAATATCAGTACCTGAAAATGAAATTGGAAAGATTAAGAAAGGTCTGAAGGCTACTTTCAAAGTTTCAGCTCTTGAGAATAAGGTTTTCGAAGGTGTGATTACTAATGTCGGAGTAGTGGCTGACCAAATTTCGCGCACTTATGAAGTGAAAATGATCGTAAAAAACCCAGGATTATTATTGAAACCGGGTATGGTGTGCGATGTAAATCTAGGTATAACGGCCAATGAAGAGCTTGTGGTGGTACCTTATGAAGCTGTAGACCAGGATAAAGATAAAAACACCTTTGTGTATGTTGTAAATCCGGCTCAAAAGTTGGCTAAGAAAAGAATTATACACACAAAAAATTACCTGAACAGCAGTCTGGAAGTTCTCGATGGATTGACCGTTGGTGAAAAGGTAGTATGTGAAGGGAAACAAAAATTGTCGGACAATTGTAAAGTTACACTTTGATTATGAAACAGAAGAAGATTGGTTATATAGGTTGGGCAATGCGTTATCACAACATTGTCCTGATATTGGTTGGATTATTTGTCATATTCGGAGGATATGCTTTATTAAATATGCCTCGAAACGAATTTCCAAATTTCACTATTAGGCAAGGGTTAGTTGTAGGAATTTACCCTGGAGCAAGTTCTGCCGAGGTGGAAACTCAATTAACTAAAGAGGTTGAAAATTATATATTTGGGTTCAAAGAGGTGAAGAAATCCAAAACGTATTCTCAGTCCAAAGAAGGGATGATGATCTTGTATGTTGAACTAAATGACAATGTAAAAGATGCAGATGCATTTTGGTCGAAGCTGAAACATGGACTAGCCGAGCTCAAATCAACGTTGCCAAGCGGCGTAATGGCTCTAATCGGCAATAATGATTTTGGCGACACATCGGCTTTGTTGATAACGCTATCGTCGGATACAAAGAGCTACAAAGACATGGAAAATGAGCTTAAAAAACTCAAGACAGAATGTCGTAAAATCAGTTCGGTTTCAAAAATTAAGGATTATGGCATTCAAAAAGAAAAAATATATGTCAACGTTCAACCTGAAAAGCTGAATGAATACAATGTAAAGTCAATATCGCTCCTTGCTGCTTACCAAACAAATGGAATGGTTTCAACCGCCGGTAAGCTCAAAAATGGAGAAAATAATTTATACGTTCATTTCCCGAATAATTTTAATTCGGAGAAAGATTTATCGGATCAAATCGTATATTCAGACCCTACCGGTGGCGTTGTTCGCCTAAAAGACATTGCTAAAATTGAACGTCGGAATGAAGATCCAGAGAGTTATATTCGTCAAAACGGAAAGAAGACTATCCTTCTGTCACTTGAGATGCAACAAGGGAATAACATCGTTCAGTTTGGTAAAGATGTTGATAAAGCATTGGCAGTATTCAAAAACCAATGTCCCAAAGACATTCAGGTAAACGTAATATCTAACTTACCAAAATATGTAGATGATTCCGTTACAAACTTTATGCATGAATTTATCATTGCTATTATTTCTGTGTTACTTGTGGTTATGTTGTTACTGCCTAAAAAAGTTGCAACAATTGCCGGAGTTACGGTACCAATTGCTGTGCTTATTACGCTTGGCGTGTTGTATTTTATCGGCATTGAACTGAATACCGTTTCGTTAGCAGCACTAATTATCGTGTTAGGAATGATTGTTGACAATGCCATTGTGGTAATTGATAACTATGTAGAAAAGAAAGATCAAGGCATGTCATCGTGGCACGCAGCCATAAAAAGTGCACGCGAATTGGTAACGCCTATTATTAGTGCTACCCTTGCAATTTGCGCCGCATATATTCCACTTGGACTCATGTTGCCAGGTACTTCAGGCGACTTTGTACACGATCTGCCTATAGTAATATGCGTAGCTCTGGCTGTATCAGTTATTGTAGCTCTGCTTGTTGTTCCATTTCTCAATTTTTTCTTTATTAAAAAAGGATTGAAATCTGCAGAGAAGAAAGATGATAAGAAAAGTTTGCTGGACAGATTGCAAATTTGGTTTGATGCAACATTAGAAAAAGCTTTCATACATCCAAAGATCACTATCGGGCTAGGCATTGGCTCCATTTTCCTCGCCATAGTTATATTTAAATCGATTGATCAACAGCTATTTCCAAATGTTGAACGGAATCAGTTTGCTGTAGAAGTTTATTTGCCAATCGGAGCCTCGCTGGAAAGCACATCAAAGGTTATGAACACCTTGGAAATGGCACTAAAAAAAGATGACCGCATTAGCACTGTCACCAGCTTTGTTGGAACTAGCTCACCCCGTTTCCATAGCGTGTATGCACCCAACATGGCAAGCACTAACTATGGTCAACTATTAGTGAACACAACATCGAATGAGGCAACCGAAAAAGTATGCGAAGAATTTGACAAGAAATTCGCAAGCACTTTTCCAAATGCCCATATTAAATGGAAAATTCTTTCGATGCAAAGCACTAAAGCACCTATTGAGGTTCGCATTGTAGGCGACTCAATTAAAGATTTACGCAATGTAGAAGCAAGGATTGACTCTATCATCAAATCGGAGAAAAGCATTACCTGGGTGCGTACAGACTGGGATCAGAAACAACAAAATGTACGTGTGGAAATGGATAAAGATAAGGCAACTCGTATGGGTTATTCCAAATCAGCTGTTGCCACATCGCTTATGATTGGCATTGATGGAATTCCACTTACGACCATATGGGAAAACGATTATCCGGTACAAGTCCGCCTCTCTCAAGATAATGGTAAGAAGAAGGATGTAGACTACCTTGGAAATCAGACAGTCACTTCGCCCATGAGCTTCTCTTCTATTCCACTACGTTCGTTTGCTACATTCATACCGGAATGGACGGAAGGAACTATTGTTCACCGCAACGGAACAAGGACATTAACTGTGCAAATAGATGTAAATTCGAAGGTTATGGCATCAAGTGTATTAGCTAAAATCAGGCCAGGCATCGACAAACTAAAATTGCCGGAAGGAGTTTCAATTAATTATGGCGGTGAAGCTGAAGGGTCAGTTGAAACATTTGTGCCCATGGCTGAAGCGTTATTGATAAGCATTATAATAATTTTCTTTATACTCTTGTTTCAATTCAAACAAGTGAAACTCGCTTCGCTTGTTTTATCGACTATGCTATTGGGTTTGCCTGGTGCTGCTATTGGGTTATATGTTACCGGTTATCCATTTGGTCTTACAGCTTTTATGGGTATAACCAGTTTGTGTGGGATTGTAGTTCGTAACGGAATCATCTTGATAGATTATCTTCAAGAGTTAAGAACTTTATACGGCATGAATGTGAGAGAAGCCGCTCTAGCAGCCGGAAAGCGACGTATGCGTCCAATATTCCTGACCTCGGCTGCAGCTGCCGTAGGTGTTATTCCAATGATTGCAAGCGGATCAACACTTTGGGGTCCATTAGGATCGGTAATATGCTTTGGTTTAATTATTTCAATGATACTTACATTGTTTATTCTGCCGGTATTGTATACAGTTATCTATCGCGAGAAAAAGGGAGGAAAAAAAATAGAAAAACATATTCCTTATACTAACATAAAAAAAACTATTCCAATAATATTCGTACTTATAGCAGCAGGAACTGTTTTACCCCTTTCCAGCCATGCTCAGAGCCGAATTCTTTCGATAGATTCTTGCAAAATTTATGCACTTAAATACAATAAAACAATTAAGAATGCAGATTTAGATGTGAAAAGTGCGTTGGAGACTAAGAAGAGTACCTTCACCAACTATTTTCCAAAAGTAAGTGCTTCAGCTTTGGCTATGCGATCTGCAGATTATCTGATAAAAGGAACAATACCTTCCATGAACTTGCCGGTATACAATGGTAATTTAGCAAATTTAGCAACAGCAAGTCAGTATGCTTATATACCTGAAACTCCGATAAAGGCATTGAATTATATCAACATGGCAAGCGTTTCGGTTACACAGCCGATTTTTGCCGGTGGACGTATTGTGAATGGCAATAAGCTGGCAAAAATTGGACAAAATGTTAGCATAGAAAAAAAAATGATGAGTACTACCGAAGTGCTTGTGAAAACAGAAGAATTGTATTGGAACATTATAGCACTTCAAGGGAAACTTAAGACATTAAACAGTTACGATAAATTATTGAATCAGTTACTCTCAGATGTAACTGTCTCACTTAAAGCCGGACTTATACAAAGGAGCGATTTGCTTAAAGTTCAATTGAAAATGAATGAGTTATCCGTAAATAACCTCAAATTAAAGAATGGAATCGATTTATCAAAAAGAGCCTTATGTCAGCATATTGGTCTGTCCTACGACAGTACTTTAGTGTTAGTTCAACCCTTGGTTCCAGATAAGTTGCCGATGCAAAGTAGCGATGCAAGTAGCGATATAGCAAAGAACAGACATGAATATCAATTGCTAAATAATGCTGTAGAAGCTGAGAAATTGCAAAAGAAAATGGTTTTAGGAGAATATCTTCCTCAAGTTGCACTTGGCGGAATGGGATTTGTAAATGATGTAATGAACACTAAAAGCTCCAATGCATTGGCTTATATTTCGGTGTCTGTGCCTATTTCCGATTGGTGGGGTGGCTCTCACAAACTGAAAGAATCACAATTTAAAATTGATCAGGCAAAAAGTAAACTTGTAGAGACTACTGAACTGCTCTCACTACAAATAGAACAAGCTAAAAATGCTTATACAGAGGAATATTTCCAAATTGGAATGGCACAAAAATCGGTTGAAGAAGCTCGGGAAAATCTGAAAGTTACCAATGACAATTACAAATCAGGCGTGTCGAGTATGTCCGACTTACTGGAAGCACAATCGACATTTCAAAGTGCTGAAGATAATCTGATTGAAGCACAGTGTAACTATCAAATTAAAAAAGCTAAATATCTGGAGGCTATAAATAATTATAAATGACACTTAGATCTTAAATAAAATATTGTAAATAAGCTGTTTTAATACAATTTCATATCGGTAGGAATTTTTATTTTAGAAGAGATTCTGCACATTTTGATTCTAATTTATTAGTTTCTACCGGTATTAGTTGTTAAGCGAATATATTTATGGTACAATAAACGAAATCCGAACAAAAATTATTTGAATAATTTAAAGTAAAAGCAAAATGACTTCGTCTTATTATGCATATACCTAATTTTGAAATTTTGATTTGTATGATAAATATATAAAGCAGATAATTGGCTTTATTTTTTTATTCGATAGTTTCTCTTGAAAATAGTTGAACTTATCAATTAATTATTTTATCTTTGTCGCATAATTAAATCAACAAAAATGGAAGACCGAAATTTACCATTAATAATGGAAGCAGGAAAGATGATGCGCGAAATAATTCGGGTACTAAAAAAACGTACAGGAGAACAAGCAATTATTAAACTTACCATAGAAGAATTTATATTGCTTAATACAATACATAATAATGAAGTTGATGTAATTCAAAAGGATATGGCTTATATTTTAGGTAAAGATAAATCCTCTATTCTAAGGCTTATAGACTCGTTAGAAGATAAAAATATGGTAAGAAGGGTTGTTGATGTAAGTGATCGAAGAAAGAATTGTTTAATTGTTACAAAAAAAGGCGAAAATGGATTGAGCAATTATGTAGAAATAGGAGCTACATTAATCCAGGAATTAAAAGAGGGTCTTACGGAATCGGAGATGGCTACTTTTTATAAGGTTGTGAATCAGATTAGAAATAATTCAGAAAAACTTTGATTTTTTTCTAAAAGTAGTTGATTTTATCAATGATTGATAAATTAATATTTTATCTCAAAAATCAATTGATTATTAAAAAGAAATCATAAAAATCATACAGGTTTAAAGAAAAAATCGTTTCTTTGTATTCTATTAATAGAGCAATTAAATACATTTATTAATAAGAAAGTCAGATTAAGAAACAAATGTTTAGAATTAACCATAATAATTGTTCAGATTGATTGTTATAAGGTTAAATATTTATGAAATAACAACCTAATTGTTTTTATTAGGATTTATACATTTAATATAATTAATATCAGAAAAATGAAAAGAGAAATTAAAAAAGCAGAAGGAAAGCTTGGTATATTACTGCCGGGTATGGGTGCTGTTGCCACTACTTTAATTGCAGGGGTATTAGCTAGTAGAAAAGGACTTGCAAAGCCCATCGGTTCATTAACGCAAATGGGTACTATCCGTTTGGGTAAAAGAACAGACAAAAGAAACCCTCTTATTAAGGATTTCGTGTCATTGGCGAATTTAAATGACATCGTTTTCGGTGGTTGGGATCTATTTACTGATAATGCTTACGAAACTGCAACAAAAGCAGGTGTTTTGGAAAAATCGGACATTGAACCATTGAAAGATGAGTTGATTAAAATTAAACCAATGACTGCTGTTTATGATCATAAATATCTTGTAAATCTGGTTCCTAACAACATTAAGGAAGGACCAACCAAGATGGATTTGGCTCAACAACTGATGAATGATATTGAGAACTTTAAAAAAGAAAATAATTGTTCTCGTATCGTTGTTCTTTGGTGTGCTTCTACAGAGGTGTACTCAGCTCAGACTGATGTTCATGCAACTGTTGAAACTCTTGAAGAAGGTTTGAGAAATAATGATCCTAATATTTCTCCAAGTATGATTTATGCTTATGCAGCAGTTAAATTAGGTTATCCATATATTAACGGAGCTCCTAATTTGTCTTGTGATGTTCCTGCAATGGTAGAATTGTCGCATAAAACGAATACTCCTATTATGGGTAAAGATTTTAAATCAGGACAAACACTGATGAAAACTATCCTGGCTCCCGGACTTCGTGCCCGTTTACTTGGTCTTGATGGTTGGTTCTCTACTAACATTCTGGGTAACAGGGATGGTGAAGTATTGGATGATCCAGGAAGTTTCAGATCAAAAGAAGTTTCAAAATCCGGCGTACTGAATGATATCCTTGAACCGGAATTATTCCCTGAATTATATGGTAACACATATCATAAAATCAGAATTGAGTATTATCCACCTCGTGGTGATTTCAAAGAAAGCTGGGATTGTTTGGATATTTTTGGTTGGATGAATTATAAAATGCAGATTAAAATCAACTTCTCTTGTCGTGATTCTATTTTAGCAGCTCCGCTAGCACTTGACCTTGCTTTGTTCATCGACATGGCAAAAAGAGCTAACATGCGTGGTGTGCAGGAATGGTTGTCTTTCTACTGTAAACATCCACAAACAGCTCAGGGACTTCCAGCACAAAATGATGTATTCAAACAATTAGAAAAATTGGAAAACACCTTAAGATATCTGAACGGTGAAGATTTGATTACTCATTTAGGCTTGGACTATTATGAAAATGAACTTTTTGCATAAACTTATTTGTACCGGAATGGGCTTGGGGTTAATTCCCCTGGCTCCCGGCACATTTGGTGCTCTTGGTGGACTGGCAACAGGTTATCTTATTAAACAATATGCCAATCAACCTAATGTATATTTACTTTTACTTATAATCTTTTTTATTCTAATAGGTGTTTATAGTTCAAACAAAGTAATACCTGAATGGGGCGAAGATCCATCCAGGGTTGTTATTGATGAGGTTGTGGGCATGTGGATTTCAATGCTTTTTCTTCCGAATAACTTTCTGGTTATGTTGGCAGCATTTGTTTTCTTTCGGTTGTTTGATATTTATAAACCATTTTTTATTAGAAAATTTGAAGCATTTCCTCTTGGTTGGGGAATTATGTTAGATGATGTAGCTGCCGGAATTTTTGCTAATGTGGCACTACAATTGGTTTTAGTTATCAAAACACAATTCATGTGGTAGAAGTTTTCAAAGTTTTTTCAAAGTTTTTTAAGGCTCAGGTAGCTTCACTTACAGCTACCTTAGTTGATTTTTCCACTACCTATATTTTAACTTCACTTGTCGGGCTGTCATATATTTCGTCTTCAGCTGCCGGTGTTATTTGCGGAGGCATTGTAAACTTCCTGCTTGGAAGGTTTTGGGTTTTCAATGCTAATAAAGAAAAGAAAATAGAACAGATTCCCAAATATATGCTTGTATGGCTATCCAGTATGCTTTTGAATATGGGAGGAATCATTTTTTTTACTGAAGTTCTGGGCTTTTATTACCTGATTTCTAAAGTCGTGACTTCAACGATAGTGGGTGTATTCTTTAACTATTATCTTCAAAAGACTTTTGTTTTTAAAACTAAAACAAAAAATAGTATTTAACCATGAGTATGACTATTGAGTCATTATTTCATAGAACGACTTTTAAATTGATGAAAACAAAAATAGCAATATTAGCCATTTTTCTGAGTTTTATGCCTTTTATGGTTTTTTCTCAAGCAGATAAATCTGGGATCTTCAAAGGGATTGTGCTTGACGCACAAACCAATGAACCGATACCATCAGCATCTATTGTTTTGATTAATCATAAACAGATATTCAGAACAAATGAATCCGGTAAATTTACGATTCCGCTTGATGCCACAATTTCTTCTAAAAGCCAAATAAAAGTATCGTGTGTGGGTTATAAGACAATAACCACTGTGTTGACGAACGATAGAGAAATGGAAATATTATTGACATCTCAGCCGCAAAACCTGAAAGAAGTCACTGTAAAGAAAGCAAAATACCGAAATAAGAATAATCCTGCTGTAGAATTGATTGAGAAAGTAATTGCAAATAAAAATAAGAACAGAAAAGAGGCAGTGAACTATTATGAGGATGAGAAATATGAAAAAATTCAATTTGCATTCAACGATATAACTCCTAAATTCAAACAGAAGAGAGTTTTTAAAAATTTGCAATTCATGTTTGAAAGTACAGATTCTACTGCCGTGAATGGTAAGGAAATTCTGCCAATCTACATGAAAGAATCTATATCGGACTACTACTACCGAAAATCTCCAAAAAATGAAAAGGAGATTGTGAAATCGAATAAAACAGTTCATTTTGAGGGACTTGATAATAAAGGGATTGAAGATAATGTTAAGTATATGTATCAAGATGTTGAAATCTATGATAACAATATTACTTTACTCACCAATCAGTTTTTAAGTCCGATTGCCAATTCAGCTCCCACTTTTTACAGATACTACATTACGGACACAATTAAATCAGGGTCTGAAAAGTATGTTAAATTATTTTTTGGATCGAGGAATAAAGAAGATATGCTTTTCCAGGGTTATTTGTATATAACTCTCGATGGAAGCTATGCAATTAAAGGTATAGAATTATCTGTTAACAAGAACATAAATCTAAACTTTGTCAAAGATGTAAAAATCACTCAACAATTTGACAAGGTTGGAGATAAAGGCTGGTTGCTCTCTTACGATGAAACTGCCATAAACTTTGGAATCACTAAGAAAGCTCAAAGCTTACTGGGAAAAAGAACAGTTTCATACAAAAACTATCAATTCGACCCTCCTAAAAATGATTCCATTTTTAAGGGAGGAAGTGTAGTGGTTCTTGATAGCGCAAACATAAGGAGCGAAGACTACTGGAAGGCTCACAGACACCAAGAACTATCTAAATCGGAATCAGGAACTTATGCTATTGTTGATAGTGTGCAAAGTACGCCGATATTCAAAAGAACGGTAGATATTATAAACATCGTTTTATTTGGTTATAAGGATGCAGGACTTTTTGAGATAGGACCTGTAAATACATTTTATAGCTACAATCCAATAGAAGGTTCTCGTGTGAGAATTGGGGGTAGAACTACTCCTAAGTTTAGTAACAAGATAAACTTTGATACCTATTTGGCTTATGGTTCTATTGATAGGAATCTTAAATACTATCTTAGTGGAACATGGTCATTCACACCTCATTCGGCCTATGAATTTCCTGTTAAATCACTAAGCTTAAGCTATCAGAACGATACAAAAATACCCGGTCAGGAGATGCAGTTCATACAAGAAGATTTTGTGCTGTTATCTATCAAGAGGGGTGTTAACGATAAACTGTTTTATAATAAAACGTTCAAAGTGGAGCATCTGAATGAGTTCGAAAACCATTTTTCGTACACACTCGGTTATCAACATACGCTGGAAGCTCCCGGTGGAAATTTGTACTACAATTATGCTGACTATGCCTTGCATACCAACGATGTAAATGCATTAAACATCTCTGAATTTTCTTTGAAACTAAGGTATGCTCCCAATGAAAAGTTTTATCAGGGAAAGGCAACGAGAATACCGGTAAAAAGTAAATATCCTGCTTTTGAAGTGCAGCTCACCTCGGGTGCTAAGCTTTGGGGCAACGATTACAATTATCAGAATCTTCGTTTTTCGGCTTCAAAACGGTTTTTCTTTTCCGTTTTGGGTTATTCTGATGTTGTTTTTGAGGCAGATAAAATATTTGGTAAAGTGCCCTATCCGTTATTGAACATAGCCAGAGCTAATCAGACGTATTCTTATCAAATAATGTCTTATAATCTGATGAACTTTCTTGAATTCGTAAGTGACAGATATGTTTCGCTGAATATTGATCACTGCTTTAATGGTTTCTTCTTAAATAAGATACCACTGATTAATAAGCTGGATTTACGGGAAAGTGTAACGTGTAAAATTCTATGGGGAGATATTTCCGATAACAATAATCCTAAATATACATCCAATTTATTCCAGCTTCCAACTGAATCCAATGGTTCTCCATTAACATACTCTATGTCCAAAGTGCCTTATATAGAAGGAAGTATTGGAATTGGAAATATATTCAAGCTCTTTAGGGTGGATCTTGTAAAACGATTTACTTATCTTGACCATCCCAATATTGCTGAGCTTGGCTTAAGGATGCGTTTTAAATTTGACTTCTAAAACATACATAAAAGATGAAAGCAAAAGATTCGGCTCAACAAGTGATTTATAAAGTTATAAATCCGCTTATCAAGACGTTAATTAAGTTGAAGATTACCCCAAATATTATTACCACGGTAGGTTTGGCAATTAATATTGCAGCAGTAGTTGTCTTTATTATTGGTGGTGATAAAGGTGCAACCGGTGACTTGTCCTACATTGGTTGGGGTTGTGGACTTATTCTTTTTGCGGGTTTATTTGATATGATTGATGGTCGATTGGCTCGTGTAGGTAACATGTCTTCACGTTTCGGTGCACTTTATGATTCAGTTCTTGACAGATACAGTGAGTTATTTATGTTTTTTGGCATCTGTTATTACCTTGTTGCACATCATTATTTCTTAAGTTCCATGTTTGCTTTTTTTGCGTTGATTGGTTCTATGATGGTGAGTTATGTCAGAGCAAGAGCCGAAGGGCTGAATATAGAGTGTAAAGGTGGATTAATGCAACGACCTGAAAGAATCGTTACGATTGGAGTTGCCGGAGTTATTTGTGGAATTGTATCGGCAATTACAGGAGGTAATCATAAGCTTTATCTGAATAATATGTCGTTTGATATCATTGAAACTATATCAATATTTACGATTCCAATTCTTCTTGTTGCAGTAATGTCGAATATAACCGCTATTAAACGTTTGAACTACTGCCGGAACTTTATGAATGCAGAGAATAATACTTCTGAAAAATAATTTCTCAACAAGATATGCGGTGTGATATTTTTCAATTTTTCAATTTTCAGAAACAATAAAATGAATTTTTTCAGACACTCTGTTCTTTTTGGCGTTTTGTTCGTCACAAATATTTGTTTTGGACTAGGACATGAATCGTATCCGGTTCCTACAAAAACTAATAAGTTGTTGTTTTACCTTCAACGATCTCATAATAAGAATACAATTGTATATGAACTGAATACACTTGCAGATGGTAAAGTGGATGTGAAGAACCCGATTAAAGTTTCCTGGGTTCGATTTGAAGAAGGTGGTCGCAGAGCCGAACTATCTTTTATTCAACGCAGGGCGTTTGGCGTAAAATGTCGTTTGGCAGATAAGTCAGAAAATACATTTATTGTTCAGTTCAATAATTTTCACAAAAGAGAAATCCGACTCGTGAAATCGGCTTCGGGAATCTACAATGCTCTTATGAAGATTAATAATGAAACTGCTGAACTGGAGGATGTTTATATTAAGGCTGAAAACAATGCTATCGGACTACCTTTGTCGTTCAAGTATATGGATGTTTATGGTATTTCCATGAAAGACGGACAGCAGGTTTATGAAAGAATAATTCTATAAGCATGATTAGATTGAACATCGCAGAAGCAAAAGAAACAAAAGTAACCGTACTTCTTGTGTCGATAGTATACCTTGTGCTTGTTGCTTTTTTAGAGGGATTGAAAGTGGAAAACCTGATAATTGCAGGAGCTTTTAATCTATGTATCTGGGCAACTCAAAGCAGTCGAAAATTTATATTAGGATTCAGCATATTCGTCATATTCGCTATTATTTACGATTTGATGAAGGTATATCCCAATTACAATGTAAATACAGTAGATATTGCCGGCATTTATAATCTTGAAAAATCATTGTTTGGATTCACCAGTCATGGTGTGTTAGTTACTCCAAATGAATTCTTTGCCCTGCATCACAATTCTTTTTTTGATTTTTTAGGTGGATTTTTCTATCTCAACTGGATACCCCTGCCGGTGGCTTTTGCATTTTGGCTATATTTCAAAAATAAAAAGCAGTTTTTGCAGTTCTCACTTACATTCCTTTTTGTAAATCTCATAGGCTTTTGCATTTATTATATTCATCCGGCAGCGCCACCCTGGTATGTCGCTAAATATGGTTTTGACTTTCATCAACATACTGGCGGTGATACCGCAGGACTCGGTAGATTTGATGACCTGTTGCATATAAAAGTTTTTGGTTCGTTGTATTCCCGCAATTCAAACATTTTTGCTGCAATGCCCTCACTTCACTGCGCTTATCCGCTTATTGCCCTTTTTTATTCGTTTAAAAGTAAAGTGAAGAATATGAAATGGTATTTTGCTGCTGTTACGATAGGTATATGGATTACAGCTATTTATTCAGGACATCATTATATTGTTGATGCTATCATGGGAATAGCTTGCGCCTGTGTCGGAATCATTGTCTTTCAATTTGTATTATTGAAAATACCTTTTTTCAAAACATTCTTATTTAAATATGAACAAGCAATATCTTGAAAATGACTTTGAATAAGATTCATAAGGGAAAAGCTTTTCATTTTTCTATCCTATTTCTAAGTTCGCATTTGTAAGTTTAAATAATTGCTGAAGAGATAAAGTTTTATAATGTTGACCTTTTATTTCTTAGAATTTGTATCTTTGTAATTCTGTGTTTGATTTTTTTGACTTTTCAATGTGCAAGCCAACCAGAAAGAACTGAGAATATTCTGATCTTCAAAATTAGTTACTCTAAAAAAGAGAATGAAAGAACCGAATAAACGTAAAATAATCAACGACCCTGTCTTTGGATTTATCAATATACCGAACGATTTTTTGTATGATATAATTCAACATCCGTACTTCCAGAGGTTGAGCCGAATCAAACAATTAGGGTTGTCATCGTTTGTTTATCCCGGAGCCCAACACACTCGCTTGCAGCATTCATTAGGAGCTATGCATCTTATGAGTGAGGCAATTACTCAGTTACGTCAGGAAGGTCATGATATTACGAAGGAGGAATCGGAAGCTGTCAGAGCCAGCATTCTTTTGCACGATATTGGTCATGGACCATTTTCACATACTCTGGAGCATAGTTTGGTAAATGGTGTAAATCACGAAGAACTCTCGCTGTGGATGATGCAGAAAATAAACCGGGAATTTGAAGGAAAACTGGAAATGACGTTGGATATTTTCACGAATAATTATCCCAGAAAATTTTTGCATCAATTGGTTTCCAGCCAACTTGATATGGACAGATTGGATTATTTAAGTCGCGATAGTTTTTATTCCGGTGTAAGCGAAGGAATAATTGGAGCTGCCCGAATAATCAAGATGTTAAATATACATAATGATCAACTGGTTGTTGAGGCTAAAGGAATTTATTCTATAGAGAAATTTTTGGTTGCAAGGCGATTAATGTATTGGCAGGTTTATTTACACAAAACGTCTGTCGCTGCTGAAAAGATGTTGATGAATATTCTGAAAAGAGCTAAGGAGCTTGCTAATAGAAATATCGAGCTTTTTGCTTCACCAGCTTTACATTATTTTCTTTATAACGAAGTTGCAAAACAACATTTTACTGATTCCGAAGAGGCTTTACAGCACTTCGCTATGCTCGATGATTCTGATGTTATATGTGCAATAAAAGTATGGTCAATGCACCCTGATATTGTCTTGTCGACTTTGTGCAAATCATTTACCGATAGGCGATTGTTCAAAGTAGAAATAGGAACAAAGCCCATAGAAGCAGAAAAGCGTCAAAATCAGCTAAAGCAATACATGAGCCACTTTAACGTTAGTGTTGAAGATGCAGCTTATTTTATGGGCGAAGAGATAGTTAGCACGGATACATACAGTCCCGAAGATGACAATATTAATATCTTATACAAAGATGGAACAATAAAAGATATTGCAGATGCGTCGGATATGTTGAATATTGCGGTATTGACAAAGAAAGTAGAGAAGTATTATTATTGTTATTTTAGGATATGAAAGTTGCTTTTTGTTTTACTACAAAACAGCTTTTGCAAACGATACAAGTGTTTTCTTTTCTAAATAGCATGGTAGTCATTATGGATTATTGGAAATAGTTTATTACTTTTGCACCCAAAAAAAAATTATATGGAGTTTACAGCTCAACAAATTGCAGACTTTTTACAAGGAGAAATACAAGGAGATCCGTTAGTAAAAGTAAGCAACTTCTCCAAAATTGAAGAAGGAAAACCGGGAACATTATCCTTCTTATCCAATCCTAAATATATTCACTATATTTATGATTGTAAGGCTAGTATAGTGTTAGTGAACAAGGATTTTATTCCGGATAAAGAAATAGAATCGACTCTTATACGAGTTGATGATGCATACCAGTCTTTAGCATTATTGTTAACTATGGTAGATCAGGCAAAACCCAGGAAAACCGGAATTTCTCCATTGGCATTTATCTCAGATACTGCTAATATTGGTGAAAATGCATATATTGCTCCTTTTGTATATATTGGTGAAAATGTAACAATTGCCAAAAACGCATACATCCAGGCGCATTGCAGTATAGATGATAATGTAAAACTTGGTGAAAATATTAAGCTGTTTTCCGGAGTTAAAGTATACAATAGTTGTGTTATTGGAGATAATTGTACGTTACATTCAGGTGCTGTAATAGGTTCTGATGGTTTTGGCTTTGCTCCAACGGAAGATGGTTCTTATAGCAAAATTCCACAAACGGGAAATGTTGTGCTTGAAGATGATGTTGAAATAGGCGCGAATTCTGTTGTGGATAGAGCTACTATGGGTAGTACAATTATCCGTAAAGGCGTAAAAATAGATAATTTAGTGCAAATAGCACACAATGTAGAAGTTGGAACTAACACCGTTATTGCTGCTCAAACAGGAATTTCTGGTTCAACAAAATTAGGAAATCAATGTATGCTGGGTGGTCAGGTTGGTATTGCCGGACATTTGCATATAGCCGATGGTACTATTTTTGGCGCACAAACCGGTGTTTCCGGCTCTGTAAAAAAAACAAATCAAACTCTGCAGGGCTATCCTGCTATACCGATAATGACTTTTCAGAGATCATCAGTCGTTTATAAAAACCTACCTGAAATACAAAAAATGATTTTTGCTATGCAAAAACAAATTCAGGATTTAGAAAATAAAATAAGTAGCATTTCTTAAATAAAGTATGTCGAAACAAAACACGATTAAAGAAGCCTTTACACTTGCCGGAAAAGGTTTACATTCCGGTTTGGAAATAATCTTAACTTTCAATCCAGCTCCCGAAAATCACGGAATAAAAATCAAACGAGTTGATTTGCCTGAACAACCAGAAATGGATGCGGTGGCTGAATATGTTACAGAAACTACTCGTGGAACGGTATTGAAAAAAGGTGAAATGCAAGTTAGCACTGTTGAACATGCTTTGTCAGCACTTTATGCTTTCGGAATTGACAATTGCTTATTAGAAGTAAATGCACCTGAATTTCCAATTTTAGATGGTAGTGCCAGATATTATGTTGAGCAAATTCAACAAATTGGAATAGAAGAGCAAAAAGCCGAAAAGGACTATTTTATTGTTCGCAAAAAGATTGAATATACTATTCCTGAAACCGGAGCTAAAATAACTTTATTGCCTGATGATTCATTCAGCGTAGATGTACATATCGCTTTTGATTCGGCAGTCCTGAGCAATCAGTTTGCAAGTCTTTCTTCTCTTGAAGATTATGCCACAGAGGTTGGTAATGCCCGCACTTTTGTTTTTGTTCGTGAAATAGAACAATTGGTGAAATTAAATCTCATAAAAGGTGGCGATTTGAAGAATGCCATTGTTATTTACGATAAACAGGTTTCGCAAGCTGATTTTGATGATTTGGCAGATTTAATGAATCAACCACATCAGGATGCAGCTAAACTGGGTTATTTGAATGGAGGTGTGAAATTTCCAAACGAACCTGCGCGTCATAAGCTGTTGGACGTGATTGGTGATTTATCTTTGATAGGAAAACCAATTCGAGGCAAAGTAATTGCCACTTATCCCGGACACAAAATAAATACCGATTTAGCTAAGCAAATCCGCAAAGAACTCAAAAAGCAAGAAGTTCAGGCACCTGTATATGACGATACTATTGCTCCTGTTTTGGATGTAAACGCTATTCGCAAGCTTCTTCCACATCGTTGGCCATTTTTAATGGTTGATAAAATTATTGAAATGCGTGAAAAAGTAATTGTGGGTGTGAAGAATGTAACGGTTAATGAAACTTTCTTTATGGGTCATTTCCCGGAAGAACCTGTTATGCCAGGTGTTCTTATAGTTGAGGCTATGGCGCAAACAGGTGGTTTATTGGTGCTTAACTCGGTAGAAAATCCTGAAACGTATTCAACCTATTTTTTGAAAATCGATAACGTAAAATTTCGCCATAAAGTTGTTCCGGGTGATACTGTTATTTTCCATTTGGAAATGCCTGATGAAATGCGTAGGGGATGTGCTCTTATGAAAGGGCATGCTTTTGTAGGCGGAAAAATTGTTGCTGAAGCCGAATTTATGGCACAGATTGTAAAGAATAAGTAAGGTGCGCTAAACTACCAGTGCAATATGACTTGATTCGTAAAAATAGATATTTAGAAATAAAACTGAAAAATAATTAGAATGAAACAACCTTTAGCTTACATTCATCCCGATGCTAAAATTGCACCAACAGTTGTAATTGAGCCATTTGTTACTATCGACAAAAACGTAGTAATCGGTGATGGCACACGTATTGGTTCAAACGTAACCATCATGGAAGGTGTACGAATCGGCAAGAATTGCAATATATTCCCCGGAGCAGTAATTGGTGCAGTTCCACAAGATTTAAAGTTTAAGGGAGAAGATTCTTTAGCTATTATTGGTGACAATACAACAATTCGCGAATTTGTAACAGTCAATCGTGGTACAGCTGCAAAAGGTAAGACTGTTGTGGGTAATAATTGTTTAATCATGGCTTACTGTCATGTTGCTCATGACTGCGTTGTAGGTAACAATGTGATTATGGGTAATACATGTCAACTGGCAGGTGAGGTTGAAGTTGATGATTTTGCTATTCTGGGTGGTGGATGTTTAGTTCATCAATTCACCCGCATTGGTTCACACGTAATGGTTCAAGGTGGTTCAAAAATAGGAAAAGATGTTCCTCCATTTGTAAAAGCCGGTCGTGAACCGCTTTCGTACGCCGGAATTAATTCGGTGGGATTACGTCGTCGTGCTTATACTAATGAACAAATTCGTGAAATTCAGGATACTTATCGCTATCTGTACCAATCAGGAATGAACACTACACATGCTATTGAACGCATTGAAGCCGAGTTGCCTGCAACTAAAGAACGTGATGAAATTTTGTTGTTTGTACGAAACTCTCCACGCGGAATTATTAAGGGCTATTTTGATTGATAGCCGGAAGTAGTAAGAGGTAATAAATATTGCTTTATTGCTAAATATTCTTACCATCAGAAACTTATCTCTTACTTCTTATAAAAATGAAATTCGTAACATTTATGGAAAATATTGATGAAGCACCAAAGAAAAGCCTGAACTTTATTGAGGCTTTTGTGGAACAAGACTTGAAAGATGGTAAAAATGACGGACGAATTCAAACACGTTTTCCGCCTGAACCTAACGGTTATTTGCACATTGGTCATGCCAAAGCTATTTGTCTTGACTTTGGCATTGCAGATATATACGGTGGCGTTTGTAATCTTCGTTTTGATGATACCAATCCGGTAAAAGAAGATGTTGAATATGTTGATTCCATTCAGGAAGACATTCAATGGCTTGGATACAAGTGGAAAAATATTTATTATGCTTCCGATTATTTCCAGCAGTTATGGGACCTGGCCGTGGAGCTTATCAAACAAGGTAAAGCTTACATTGACGAGCAATCAGCTGAAACTATAGCCAAACAAAAAGGAACACCAACCGTTCCCGGAATAGAAAGTCCATATCGCAATCGTCCTATAGAAGAAAACCTGGAGTTGTTTAACAAAATGAATACAGGTGAGATTTTGGAAGGTGCTATGGTACTTCGAGCCAAAATAGACATGGCTTCTTCAAATATGCATTTTCGTGATCCGTTGATGTATCGTGTTATCAACTCGCATCCGCATCATCGTACCGGTTGGACCTGGAAAGCATACCCTATGTACGATTACGCTCACGGACAATCGGATTATTTCGAAGGAGTGACACATTCGCTCTGCACGCTTGAATTTGAAGTACATCGCCCATTATACGACTGGTTTATTGATCAGTTTAAAGATTCTGATTACCGTCCACGACAAATCGAGTTCAATCGTTTGAACCTGACTTACACCGTGATGAGCAAACGCAAAATGCTTCAATTGGTACAAGAAGGACTGGTAAGTGGTTGGGATGATCCTCGTATGCCTACAATCTGTGGTTTACGACGCCGCGGTTATTCTCCCGAATCTATTCATCACTTTATTGATAAGATTGGCTATACGAAATTTGAAGCTCAAAATGACATTGGACTACTCGAGCACAGTGTACGGGAAAGTCTGAATAAAACAGCAACGCGTGTTAACGCTGTTCTTGATCCGGTAAAACTAATAATTACTAACTATCCCGAAGGACAGGTAGAAATGTTGGAAACGGTTAATAATCCGGAAGATGAAGCGGCTGGAATGCGTGAAATTGCTTTTACTAAAGAGCTTTACATGGAGCGGGATGACTTTATGGAAGATGCTCCTAAGAAATTTTTCCGTATGACTCCCGGACAAGAAGTTCGCCTGAAAAGTGCTTACATTGTAAAATGTACCGGTTGCAAAAAAGATGAAAGCGGACGGATTGAAGAAATCTATTGCGAATACGACCCACAGACCAAAAGTGGTATGCCTGAAGCTAACAGAAAAGTAAAAGGAACACTTCACTGGGTTTCGGTGGCACATAGTTTGAATGCAGAAGTGCGTTTGTATGATCGCTTGTTCAGTGTTGAAAATCCTTCTGCAGATGAGCGTGATTTCCGCGATTTATTAAACCAGGACTCGCTGAAGGTATTAACGAAATGTCAGGTGGAAGCTTCGCTGAAAGATGCAAAACCGCTGGACCATTTCCAATTTCAACGTATTGGTTATTTCAATGTGGATTTAGATTCAACAACCGAAAAATTAGTTTTTAATCGTACAGCTTCTCTGAAAGACAGTTGGGCGAGAGAACAAGGAAAATAATAACTCCTAATCGAGACAATGAACCGTTGCAAGAAATTTGTAGCGGTTTTTTGTTTCATTTATCCCCGTATTATACGAAAACACAACTTTGTAATAGTTATAACACAAAGTCGTAACACTACAAGCATAACTTTGAAGATTAATTTAAAATCAACAAGTTATGAGTCAATATCGTGTTTTGGTCGTAGATGACGAAGAAGATTTGTGCGAAGTTATTCGGTTCACATTGGAAACAGAAGGCTATTCTGTGGACGTTGTTTATTCGGCAGAAGAGGCTTTGACAAAAAACATTTCGGATTACAACTTGTTATTATTAGATATAATGATGGGTGAAATTTCAGGATTTCGAATGGCGCATATTATTCGTAACAATCCTAAAACGGCTAATATGCCCATAATCTTTATTTCAGCGAAAGATAGTGAAAATGATCGTCTTACAGCTTTTAGTCTGGGCGCTGATGATTACATAACCAAACCTTTTTCTCTTAGAGAAATGTTGGCGCGGATAAGAGTTATTATCAGCCGCTTTGAATTGAAGAAGCCTGTTTCATTTCAAAAGCTTTCTTACGATAAACTCATAATCAATCTGGAAAAGAAACAGGTTTTGCTCGAAAATAAAGAAATTCAATTCACGAAAAAAGAATTCGAAATACTTAAATTATTTTTGGAAAATAAGAACCGATTGTTTACCCGCGAAGAACTGCTTAAGCGTATTTGGTCAGATGAAGATTTTGTACTTAGTCGTACCATTGATGTGAATATTACTCGCATTCGAAGAAAAATAGGGCAATACGAGAAAAATATAGTTACTAAAATCGGACTCGGATATTGCTTTGAAGGATAGGTTTCAATTTCCAATAACCAATCAATTAATGAAGAAAATTTTACTAATATGCTTTTTTATTATAACAGTTTCAGCATTGCATGCTCAAAAAGTCGGGTTGGTGCTGAGTGGGGGTGGAGCTCCCGGCATTACTCACATCGGTATCATCAAAGCATTGGAAGAAAACAACATTCCCATTGATTATATAACAGGAACTTCCATCGGAGCTATTTTGGGGGGTATGTACGCCATGGGTCTGACTCCCGACGAGATGATTGAGGTTCTAAAATCTGAGGATTTTAAACATTGGTTGAAGGGAGAAGTGGAGCCTGAGAATATGTACTTTTATCGTAGTGCTAACCCAAAGCCCGGCATTATAAATTTACGGATTCAGATAAGCAAGAAAAATGCAATTAATCTGAAAACAAAAATATTACCCTCCAATATCGTTCCTCCGGGACAAATGAATTACGCTTTTATTCCACTGTGCGCCAGAGCAAATGCAGCTGCAGGAGGTAACTTCGACCAACTATTTGTTCCTTTTCGGTGTGTAGCTTCCGATGTTTACAACAAAAAGACGATAGTATTTCGTCATGCTGATTTGGGTGATGCTATCCGGGCTTCGCTGACTTACCCTTTTATGTTTAAACCGATTGTCGTTGATAATCAGTTATTGTTCGATGGTGGTATCTACAATAATTTTCCGGTGGATATAATGAAAAGTGATTTTAAACCCGATTTTATTCTGGGAAGTGTGGTTGCTTATAATCCTCCGAAAGCTGATGATGATGACATTATGATGCAACTTCAGAATATGATTATTAATCGAACTGATTATTCTGTTCCGAAGGCAGATGGATTATTACTCCGGTTTGATTTGGATAAGATTGATTTGTTCGATTTCTCAAAAGTGGATGAACTGGTAAAGTTGGGTTATGATTCGGCGATGAAGCATCTGGATGAAATTAAAGCCCGTGTACACCGAAGAGTATCAGCGGCTGAAGTTGCTAAACGTCGTGTGGATTTTCGACATAAATTTCCTGAATTGAAATTTCAGAATATTGAAGTAGAAGGCGTTGATAGTTTACAAATGCAATATGTTAAACGTACTTTTCATCACGAAGATGAAGTGTTTGATTTGAAAGACTTCAAGCAATCGTACTTCAGGTTAATCTCAGATGAAGCAATTTCGGAGGTTATTCCACATGCTGCTTATGATTCGGTGAATGTTTTTTTTGATTTAAATCTGAAAGTAAAAACGGAAGATCAACTGAAGGTTATGATAGGAGGTAATATCTCGTCATCTACGTCTAATCAGGCTTATATGGGACTGACGTACCAAAACCTGAATAACTATGCTCAAACTGCTTATATAGACGCTCAGTTCGGTAAAATGTACAATGGTTTAGGATTTGGTACTCGCTTAGAAATGCCTTCTACCAATAACTGGTATCTGAAACTGGCTTTTGTGTTTCACAAATTCGATTATTTTAATGGAAATAGCTTGTTTTATCAGGTTAATCAAAATGCAAATCTGACTCAAAATGAGGTTTACAGTAAATTGAGCATTGGTTTTCCCGTTGCCGCAAAAAGCCGGTTGGAGTTTGGAGTTGGTTATGGAGCTTTAACCGATAATTACAATCAGAACAATAACCTGCTAAATTCAGCAGTGGGAAATGACAAAAGTTCTTTTTCTCTCGGAAATGTATTTGGTAGAATTGAAAGTTATAGACTCAATGACCTTATGTATCCAACAAAAGGCTTCAGTTATTCAACTTCACTTCAGTTTTTTGATGGAACTGAAGGCTTCGAATCGGCAAATAATCCGGCTCTGAACGTAACGAACAAAAAAGATTTATGGTTTCAGTTTCGTGCTAAATCAGATCGGTATTTTACCGTTTCATCTCGTTTTACATTGGGGTCTTATGTAGAATTGGCATATTCTACCCGAAAAATATTGCAAAACTATACTTCAACAATTATTCAGGCTCCGGCCTTTCAACCCACACCTTACAGCCGTACTGTTTTCAATCAGGCGTTTAGTGCCAATCAGTTTGCAGCAGCAGGTATAAAGCCTATCTATAATTTCAGTGACCAGTTGCATCTGAGAACAGAAATTTACTGGTTTGTACCTTATAAAACGATTGAATCTGCAAATGACAACTCGGCATACTACTCCAAACCGTTCTCTTCTTCTCAATTTATGACCGAAAGCACACTGGTTTATAATTTTAAACTGGCTTCGGCAGGTTTCTTTGCCAATTGGAATAATGGAAATTGGAACTTTGGAATTAATATAGGCATTTTACTTTTCAATCCGAAGTTTACAGAATAGCACATACCAGCAAGATGACTTTTCAATATTTCCTTTAACGAGGAAAATTAGTGATTGAACTTTGAAAATTCTGCTACTGGTCGGCGGGGACTGACAGGTGCAGGGTTTTGTGTAACATAACCAACCCTTGCCACAAACATTAATTGTCCATTTAGATTTAGGTAATCGGTAACTATAGTTTTGAAATTTGGTTCCTCAATAATCTGATTAATTGGTTGAAAACCAATATGCAGTTCGGTACAAATAAGATTTATATGTTCATATAAGCGTCCGATTTTTATCCAGTCAGCAACTAGATTGTCAGAACTTGTGATAACAATCCAACCACCACAATTCAGTGCTTGCTTTTTTGTTTTTTCTATTCCACTTTTGACGAACGATGCTTTTTTAGAATCTTCCGGCTTCATAAAATGACGGACAAAGAAACCACTAATTCCATCAATCTGCATGCCGGCGGTAGTGAGTCCGTCTTTTTTTTCATTTACATCTTTGTCCGAAAAGCGTATCCACTGAGCCAATTCAACCTGTGCATCCTTTCTGAAAGCTTGTTGCGTATAAGCTTCAATAGTTTTTTGCGAGATGAATTTTCCTTCCTTACTTGACGCTGAAAAAAAATGAATGCATTGTGAATCAGGGGTAATAATTTGCCTGACATCTTTTTCTATGATAGAAATGGTTTTAAATGGATTTCGTAATGTCCTGCGTCTCTCTATCAAGCTAAGGTCTAAACCGGTGGATGATGTTTTTTCGAGATAAATTTCAGCTACGAATGCACTGTTTTGATAGCTATTATTGAATTTTATATCACATTTATAACCTAAGCTTCCTGCAGCTAACGTGAGATTTTCAATAAAAGCACCCAATGATATATACAATTCTCTTCGTTCCGGGTCGACTATAGAAAGTTCACGGGTTGTGTCGGCATACAACCTGATAAGTCGGTTGTCCTGCACTTCTACTTTCCAGGGTTGCGAATTATGAGAGCTACCTGCCAACGAGGCAAAGTAAAGCATTTGATAAATATTGTTCCTCTCGGAGGGTGTGATTGGCTTTCTACTACTCGGTTCTATGGAACAAGAACAAAATATACCCCACATTGATAAGATCATTATATAGATGAATTTATGTGTTTTCATTCGTATAATGATCATTTCTGCTGACTCCAGAGTCGAACACCCAAGCGTAAAACCGGAGAAAGATCTACATTCGGAATTGAATAGTTTGCAGTTCCGAAATCGATGGTTTTATCTCTTCGCAAATAAACATGCATTCCTGGTTGAATATAAAAATAACGGCCAATAAAGAATTGGTAACTAAGACCTAATCCGGTGTCGAGACTATGTAAATCTTTCTGAATGCCGGTACTCTTTTGCTCAATTTCAAAAGTGTGCGCTTCCAGATAGGTATAAAGTTCCAGGTCTCGCCATAGATTATAACCCAGAAACAAACCCGGAGAAGTTTTGTAAAAACGCTTAAAATCAGCTGATGAATTGTTCACGCCTGCAGTCTCTGCATCGTAACTTCCTCCATTGATAACACTCAGGCGCACTCTGAAACGCTCATACCGGTAACCAACAGCGAAATGGTAACCGCCTGTAAGAAACATGGGAACCAAACTTTCAACTTCTATGGCTGATTTTACTTCGTAACTTTTCGAATGTGATTTTGCAAGTTCTGTTACTTGCAGCGAGTCGGTTTGACCAGACATATTAGCCGTTGCAATAGCTATACATACAATAAATGCAATTCTTTTTTTCATGTTGATAAACTTTGAATTTTTATGATGCAAAGGTCGGTGATGAAAAAAAGAATCTTCTCCGCATTTGTTACCAAATTAATCGGAAGTCTGTTTTTTATTTCTGATTCTGCTGAGCGATTTAGGAGCAATTCCCAGATAGTTAGCGATATGATAAAGGGGAAGGCGTTGAAAAGCTTGTGGAGAGTCTGCTGCAAGTTTCTGATATCGTTCTTCAGCCGATAATATCTGCAAGTCGATACTCATTTGCACTAATTTTACATAGGCGTATTCAATGAGCAACCGCGCCAGTCGCTCCATTGCAGGAACTTTTCTGAACAGAATTTCAAGATCGTTTTGAAGAATATATGCGGTTTGTGTGTCTTCTAATGCTTTGATATTTATATGAGATGGAGTTTTACTTATTCTACTCCGGTTGTCTGTCACCCAATCGCCTTCGAAAGCAAAGTCAGTGGTGACTTCTTCGCCTTTCTCTGTCAGTTGATAATAAATCACTGTTCCTGAAATAATAAAAAAAATACTCCTGCAAACCTCATCCTGATGGAGTAAAGCTTCTCCTTTTGAAAAAGTTTTATTTTGGATATAGGGTGACAATGTCTCCCAGTCTTCTTTTGTAAGTGCTACAAGCTTTTGAATAGATTGCTTTATTAGTTCATAATTCATAATGATTTCTTGTTTGATTTCAAATTAAATACCTCATTCTTTGACTGGTTTACGGACTCTGCAAAAAAGGCTATTTCAACTGATTTGCTTACAATTTTACTTCAAATATACCACAATTCAGGATTTTCACACCCTTTTTTCAACCAAAATCAATAAAAAACAAAAATAATAGCCTGAAAATTTGGCTCGTACCTACTTGTTTTTGTTATTTTGCACCCGATTTAAACCATCGTACACATAACTAAACGAAAGTATGTCCAAAAATCTTGTCATTGTAGAGTCACCGGCCAAAGCCAAAACGATTGAAAAATTTCTCGGAACCGATTATCATGTCATGTCAAGCTTCGGTCATATTCGTGATTTGGCCGACAAGGGAATCGGTATAGATTTCGAAAATAATTATGAACCACAATATGTTGTTTCTACCGATAAGAAGAAATTAGTTTCAGAACTCAGGAAAGCAAGCAAGGATGCCGAAACGGTTTGGCTCGCTTCCGATGAGGACCGTGAAGGAGAAGCTATTGCGTGGCATTTGTATGAAGAGTTGAAATTAAAAAAGGATAATACGCGCCGCATTGTTTTTCACGAGATTACCAAAGACGCTATACTTCATGCCATTGAAACTCCAAGAGATATTGACGTAAATCTGGTTGATGCGCAACAGGCCCGTAGGGTATTGGATCGCATTGTGGGTTTTGAATTATCACCTATTTTATGGCGTAAAGTTCGTCCATCGCTTTCTGCCGGTCGTGTGCAGTCGGTGGCTGTGCGGCTGATAGTAGAACGCGAGCGTGAGATTAATCAGTTTGTTGCAGAGGCAACTTATCGGGTCAACGCTTTATTTACCTCGGTTGACAGCAAAGGAAACCCCATTGAACTTAAAGCCGAACTTCCCCAACGCTTTGCCACCAAAGCAGAAGCACAAGCTTTTCTTGAAACTTGTAAAACAGCTCAATTCAGCGTCGACAATATAGTTACCAAACCGGCTAAGAAATCGCCGGCACCACCTTTTACTACTTCCACTCTGCAGCAGGAAGCGGCTCGTAAGCTTGGTTACTCTGTAGCTCAAACGATGCAGGTAGCTCAGCGACTTTACGAAGCAGGAAAAATCACTTACATGCGTACCGACTCGGTAAACCTGTCCGATTTGGCTTTGGGAACTTCTAAAGCTGAAATTATCAGCATGGCAAGCGAAAAATATGTTCATACCCGCAAGTTCAATACCAAAACCAAAGGTGCTCAGGAGGCGCATGAGGCCATCCGTCCTACTTACATGAATGCTCATACGGTGGAAGGTACTTCTCAGGAAAAGAGACTTTATGAGTTGATTTGGAAGCGCACTATTGCTTCGCAAATGTCTGATGCCGAATTGGAAAAAACATCAATCTACATCAGCGTATCAGGCAGTAATCTCCAGTTTGTGGCTTCGGGTGAGGTAATCGTATTCGATGGTTTCCTGAAGGTATATCTGGAGTCGACCGATGACGAGAGTGATACTGTAGATGAATCGTTATTGCCAGCAATGAAAAATGGCGAGAAGCTTTCGTTTGTCGAAATTGTTGCACAGGAACGTTTCTCACAAAAGCCACCACGCTACGGTGAAGCCAGTCTGGTACGGAAAATGGAGGAACTTGGAATTGGCCGCCCCTCTACTTATGCTCCAACCATTTCGACTATTCAAAACCGCTCATACGTCGAAAAAGGTGACCGCGTAGCCACTAAACGAGAATACAATGTACTCAAACTGAAAGCAGGTAAAATTACCGACAAAATAAAAGAAGAAAATACCGGTGCTGAGAAGTCGAAACTGTTTCCAACCGACATAGGTACGGTGGTAAATGATTTCTTAATTGGATATTTTCCTGACATTTTGAACTATAATTTTACAGCAGATGTTGAGAAGGAATTCGATAGCATTGCCGATGGAAAAGTAAAATGGACAAAATCCATTGATAAATTTTACAAAAAGTTTCATCCAATCGTAGAAGATACCATGAAAAATTCCGAACGACAGGTTGGTGAACGGATTCTGGGTGTTGATCCTAAAAGTGGACGACAACTGTCGGTGAAGATTGGAAAATATGGACCGTTGGCTCAGATAGGAACGGTAGAGGAAGAAGAAAAACCTGTTTTCGCTTCCTTGCGCAAAGAGCAATCTATTGAGAGTATTACGTTTGAAGAAGCACTTGAATTATTCAAATTGCCTCGTCAGGTTGGTGAGTTTGAAGGTAAAGTAATGACTGTGGCTATTGGTCGTTTTGGACCTTATATTCGTCATGATTCATCTTTCTATTCATTGCCAAAAACCGATGACCCAATGGAAGTGTCGACTGAACGCGCTATTGAAATTATCGAAGAAAAACGGGAGGTTGAGAGAAACCGTATCATTCAAACACTGGGTGAAAATGGTGAAATTCAAGTATTAAATGGTCGTTTTGGACCATATTTTACTTTTGAAAAGGTGAATTATAAAATATTCCCTAAAGGCACTGACCCTACAACACTGACTTTTGAAAAATGCCAGGAGTTAATAGCTGCTCAACCCGAAGCTGCTAATAAAAAGAAACCATTCGGACGAAAAGCTGCTGCAGCAAAGCCTGAAAAGAAAGCGAAAGCCGAACCAAAGGCGAAAACACCTGCTAAAACGAAGGCAAAGGTGAAAACCAAGGCAAAAAAATAATATTGGCTTCACGTTATTAGTTATACGAGATTTGTCTTTCTGACGTTATTGGATATGTAATAATTGCACAATTAATAACGTACAATGGATACCAATTAGAAATGCGTTACATAGCGCAAATAACTATTAATAACTAAATTTTGATGAAAAAACTATTTTTATTTTCTACATTGCTTGTAATTAGTCTTATGGCTAAAGCGCAAGCTCCATCTTCTCTGTTTGAAGGGGAATCTGTCCTTGTTTATTCATTACCAAAGACAGTGTTTTGCATTGAAGTCCAAACTGAAAAACTAACTCAGAAACCCGGTAGGTTTTACCGTTATTCCGAACGTTACCTGGCTACCAATAAAGTAGTAACTGAAGAAAAAATCACATATAAATTGAATAATATTCTGGTTAAAACCCAGGCAGTAGCTGATCCAAACAGAACATATTCAGTTGAACCTAAAGGTAATCTTCAATCAAGCCGGTTATCGGTAAATGCACACGGAATTTTGTGTGGAGTGAATGTAGCCGCTGAGCCAGAAGCTGTACCTGCTAAATTATGCAATAATCCAAAAAATGAAGATCCTGTTCAGAATGCTTTATTGCCTTTGGGCGAGGAATATATGATGGCCGGTTCCGAAGCAAAACTAGCTGAAGGCGCTGCTAAGCAAATTTATCGTGTTCGGGAAAGCAGAATGGGTTTGTTGACTGCTGATACTGATAAATTACCTGCTGATGGAGAATCGCTTAAAGCAATGCTGGAGGGAATGAACAAACTGGAAAAGAAACTCACAGAACTTTTTATCGGAGAGACTACTTCTGAAATACAAACTCAAACACTATATTTAACTCCAACAACTTCGGTCAATAATGACGTTTTGTTTCGTTTGTCAGCGTTGAAAGGAATTGTTGCTTCCGACGATTTGAGTGGTGTTCCTTATTATATCAGTGTTATTCCAACTGAAAAATCAGCTGCCGGTTCAAAATCGAAATCTGAGAGTGGTGCATTATACACTGTACTACCTGTTTCAACTCAGTTGTCAATTGGCGACGGCGTAAATACAATCTACAGTAATCAGTTCTTTGTTCCTCAATTTGGGAAAACGATTTCGCTTCCCGAAAGTTTGTTTAAACAAGCTCACATAAAAGTACGTGTTGACCAACAAACCGGTCGGTTGCTGAGTGTTGAATAAAATTTAAATTACATCTTAAAAAGGCCCCGACAGTAGTTCACTATCGGGGCTTTTTATCTTTTCAACAGAGAAGTTGAATTTCTGCTTAGCTTTAGAATCTTTTCTTCACTAACACTTTCAATCCGTCAGGAACGATTTTGACATGTACTTCTTTTCCTTCTTCATATGGCTCGCCATCATAATGGAATGGTCCTGATTCTTCACGCATCAGGGTTATTTCATCAGAGCGAAGCGTAGTCATAAATAAGTCTTTATCTATTGTCTTGGCAAAAAGTTGTAACGCAAGAGTTGGAAGAGCAATAATTGGGAAATTACTCATAATTGATATATCTAACTTCCCATCCTGAACGCTTGCCTGCGGAGCAATATAAGCATTGTTTCCCCATTGCGAAGCATTAGCAAATGTCAGCACAAAGGCTTTTGCTTTAAGGTCAATGCCATCGCCTTTTATGTGGCAGTTTTGAGATTTATAACTGAAATAGCCGGTGATTATTTTCTCCACGTAACGCATAATCCCGCGCTTTGTACCTTTTGCAAATTCTGTACTCACATATGCATCAAAACCGGTTCCACAGGTGCAGAAGAAAGGTCGTTCATTAACCAGACCATAATCCATTAAAATAGGTTCCGATTGGTTTATTTGTTGAATTGATTTCTTTACATTCATCGGTATGTTCAGATGGCGAGCCAGCCCGTTGCCCGAACCAATAGGCACAATTCCTAATGCTGCATTGGTATGTATGATTGAACGAGCTATCTCGTTCACAGTTCCATCTCCGCCTACTGCAATTATCATGTCAAAGCCTTTTTCTACAAATTCCTTTGCTAATTCAGTTCCATGACCCCGATGTTGGGTAAAAACGATTTCAGGTTCAAATTTCTTCGCATCCAATCCGTTTTGTATCATTGTAGGAATACTTTCTTTCCTCCCTGTTCCGGAATTTGGGTTTATTATAAATGCGATTCTGGTTTTCATGAGTCTTAATTAAGAGCTTTTTTAAAATGGTTGGCGAAAATACGAATAATTTATGAATTCTCAATAATTCGAGATTAAGTCTTATTCTCACTAAATAGCCTTTTTGGGGATTTGATGAGCAATATTTATAAGAAAAATGACATTATGTACATCGGAAGAACTATCCATGTTAACGCTTTGTTGTATATTTGCAAAATAGATTCAAATTTGAGTTGAAATTACGAAACGGTCAAAACATTAAACTTTCATACAATGTCTAAAAAGAAAAAACCTGTCCAGAGCACGCGTGTTAATAAGAAAGAATTGGTGAGAAATATTATTAATATATTCAATGAGAATGCTGAAAAAACTTTCAATTATAAGCAAATATCAACATTTTTAGACGTAAAATCGGAATCGCAACGGATTTTTATCAATCAGTTGTTGTATGAATTGTTGGACGAAGACTTTTTAGTGGAGATTTCGCGTGGTAAGTTTAAAGTCAATTCGCGTGGCGGGTATATTGAAGGTGTAATTGAACGACAAGGCGTGAAGACGTTTCTTATCCCCGACGATGGAGGTGAAATGGTATTTATTCCGGAGCGAAAAACCAATCATGCCTTACTTAAAGATAAAGTAAAAGTATTTCTTTATGCCAGTCGTAAAGGACAGCAACCTGAAGGCGAAGTGGTAGAGATTATTAAACGTGCTCAGGATACTTTTGTAGGAATATTGGATGTTTCGGAGAACTATGCTTTCCTTACATTGGATAACCGTATCATGACCAATGATATTTTTATACCTAAAAATAAATTGAATGGCGGAAAAACAGGACAAAAGGCCGTCGTAAAACTTCTTGCCTGGGAAGCTAACGCTAAAAATCCGGTTGGAGAAGTCATCGATGTTCTGGGTGATAAAGGTGATAATACAACAGAGATGCACGCTATTTTGGCCGAGTTTGGTCTACCATATAAATATCCGGCTGACGTAGAGGCTGCTGCCGAAAAGATAGATGCAGGAATCACTCCCGATGAAGTTGCTAAACGTATCGATATGCGTAATGTTACAACTTTTACGGTAGACCCGCGCGATGCCAAAGATTTTGACGATGCCTTGTCGCTTCGTAAACTTGACGATGGTCTTTGGGAAGTCGGTGTTCACATTGCCGATGTAACGCATTATGTGCGTCCGGATAGCATTATTGAGCAAGAAGGTCAGCAACGTGCCACTTCAGTTTATTTGGTCGATCGTACCATTCCTATGCTGCCCGAGCATTTGTCGAATGGTATTTGCTCTTTGCGTCCGAATGAAGATAAATTGACTTATTCTGTACTGTTTAAAATAAATGATAACGCGGAAATTCAGCATTATCAAATTGCCAAAACGGTAACTTGTAGTAATCGTCGCTTTACATACGAGGAAGCTCAGGCTATTATTGAGACGGGAGATGGTGAATATAAAGATGAAATTCTTACTCTCGACCGACTGGCAAGGGTTCTTCGGAAAAAGCGCTTTGAAAACGGTGCGATTGCTTTTGATAGGGTAGAGGTTCGTTTTGAGATAGATGAAAAAGGAAAACCCACATCGGTATTTTTCAAAGAGCAAAAGGATTCTAACAAGATGATTGAAGAATTCATGTTATTGGCAAATAAAACAGTCGCAACGCATATTGGCAAACCGGGTAAAGGACAAAAAGCAAAAACATTTGTTTATCGTATTCACGATGTGCCAAATCCTGATAAGCTGAATAATTTTGCAGTCTTTATCAAGCGTTTTGGATATAATTTGAAAACCTCTGGTAAACAAACAGCCATTTCAAGTTCAATAAATGCTTTGCTGGACGAAGTTCAGGGCAAGAAAGAGCAAAACCTGATTGAAACACTTGCTATTCGATCCATGGCTAAAGCTATTTATTCTACATCCAATATTGGACATTACGGATTGGCATTCGACTTTTATACACATTTCACCTCGCCTATTCGTCGTTATCCTGATATGATGGTGCATCGGCTACTCGAAAAATATGCTGCCGGTGGACGCAGTGTCAATGCCAGTGAATGGGAAGAATACTGCGAACATAGTTCCAATATGGAGCAACTTGCCTCTAACGCAGAACGCGCTTCTATTAAATATAAACAGGTAGAATTTATGTCAGACCGGTTAGGACAAGTGTTTGATGGAGTTATTTCAGGCGTTACAGAGTGGGGAATTTATGTAGAATTGATTGAAAATAAATGCGAAGGTATGATTCCTATTCGCGATTTGGACGACGATTACTATACTTTTGATGATAAAAACTACTGTTTGGTTGGTCGCAGATTTCATAAAAAATATCAATTAGGCGACGAAATTACGGTGAAAGTGGCAAAAGCAAATCTCGACAAGAAACAATTAGACTTTGTACTTGCGTAGTTGAAAATTTTGAAATAATGGTCAATGTGCATATTACTAGGAATGTATGAATATTCTTCTGAATTTATGAACATGAAATTTATCTGCTTATGCGATTTCTGTCTAAAAAAATAGATTTTCCCTTTGTCAGAATAAAAAATAGCCTTATCTTTGCACTCGCTAAAGAAAAATAATGGCTGCGTAGCTCAACTGAATAGAGTACCACACTACGGATGTGGGGGTTACAGGTTTGAATCCTGTCGCGGTCACAATGAAACCTCAGTAAACAAATGTTTGCTGAGGTTTTTTGTTGTGCAAAATATCTTCGTGGATGAAAGTGAATAAAAAAAAGACAGCTACTTTTTCAAGTAACTGTCTTTTTAGGCTGTGGTACCACCAGGAATCGAACCGGGGACACAAGGATTTTCAGTCCTTTGCTCTACCAACTGAGCTATGGTACCTTTCGGCTTAGCGGGTGCAAATATACGGCGTTTTTTTTAATCTGCAAGGGGAGATACAAAAAAGTCGGTAAAATTATTCTTAATGCACGCTGTCTTGTGTGTGTTGTGTTGTTTTAAAATGCTGAATTTGACTTAAATAAACAGACATGAAAAAGAAGAATAAATTTATGTTTTTTCTTCTTTCGATGTGATTTTACTGGTTTTTTAATGCATGGTTGATGGATATGGAAAACCTGTTCGCAGAATTACCCGGTTTACATGATTGATTTTGAAACTGAATAATTACATAACTTACAGTTATTCAGTTCGTTATTGGCAAAAGGCGAATGACTTTTATTATTCGTGTTTTTTGTGTATTTTTGCGAACCTAATTAAAATTGAAGTAATTTACGAATGAATAATATACGCAATTTCTGTATTATAGCCCATATTGATCATGGGAAAAGTACCTTAGCCGACCGCTTGTTGGAATATACGAATACCGTTGCCGGAAAAGAAATGCAAGCACAGGTACTTGATAACATGGATCTTGAGCGCGAGCGTGGCATTACCATAAAAAGTCATGCTATCCAAATGAGCTATAAGCTCAATGGCGAAGAATACGTTTTTAATTTAATAGATACTCCGGGACATGTCGATTTTTCGTACGAAGTGTCGCGCTCCATTGCAGCTTGCGAAGGTGCTTTGTTGATTGTAGATGCTACACAAGGTATTCAGGCTCAGACTATTTCTAATCTATATATGGCTCTCGAGCATGATTTGGAGATTATCCCCATTATGAATAAGATGGACATGGATAATGCCATGCCCGAAGAAGTGGAAGATCAGATAGTGGAATTGATTGGCTGTAAACCCGAAGAAATTATTCGTGCCAGTGGTAAAACCGGTATGGGAGTTAATGACATTTTGGAAGCCATTGTCAGTCGTGTTCCTGCACCGAAAGGCGATCCGGAGGCTCCGCTTCAATGTTTGATTTTCGATTCGGTGTTTAATTCATTCCGTGGAATTATAGCCTATTTTAAAATAGTGAACGGAACTATCAATAAAGGTGATTTAGTCAAGTTTGTAAATACGGAGAAAGAGTATTCTGCAGAGGAAATCGGTATTTTAAAACTTGAAATGTCTCCGACTAAAACCTTAAGTGCCGGTAATGTAGGGTATATTATTTCCGGTATTAAAACCTCGAAGGAGGTTAAAGTAGGAGATACTATTACTCACGTAAAACGGCCTTGTCCAAAATCCATCGAAGGTTTTCAGGAAGTAAAACCAATGGTTTTCGCAGGTGTTTATCCTATTGAAACCGAAGATTTTGAAGATTTGCGCTCATCTATAGAAAAATTACAACTCAATGATGCATCGCTGACATTCGAAGCAGAATCGTCAGTAGCCCTGGGTTTTGGTTTTCGTTGTGGATTTCTTGGTATGTTGCACATGGAAATCATTCAGGAGCGCCTCGACCGCGAGTTTGACATGAATGTGATTACAACTGTGCCCAACGTTTCCTATAAAGTGTATACCAATAAAGGTGACTTGATTGAGGTTCATAACCCTTCCGGATTGCCTGATATTATGGCTATTGATCGCATTGAAGAGCCTTATATTCGTGCTTCTATAATTACCCGCACCGATTATATCGGGCAAATCATGTCGCTTTGCCTTGGTAAACGCGGTGAATTGATAAAGCAAAATTATATTTCGGGAAACCGGATGGAATTAATTTACGATTTGCCGCTTGGCGAAATTGTATTTGATTTCTATGACCGCTTGAAAAGTATTTCAAAAGGCTATGCATCGTTCGATTATCACATGAATGGTTTTCGTCCGTCGAAATTAATTCGTCTGGATATTTTATTGAATGGTGAGCCGGTGGATGCTCTTTCTTGTCTTATTCATGTGGATAATGCTGTTCCACTTGGAAAACGAATGTGTGAGAAATTAAAGGAATTAATACCACGCCAGCAATTTGATATTGCCGTGCAAGCTGCTATTGGTGCTAAAATTATTTCGCGTGAAACAATTAAGGCTGTTCGTAAAGACGTTACTGCCAAGTGTTATGGTGGCGATATCAGCCGTAAACGTAAACTGTTGGAAAAACAGAAAAAAGGGAAGAAGCGCATGAAACAGATTGGCAATGTGGAAGTGCCTCAAAAAGCATTTTTGGAAGTATTGAAATTAGATTAAAAATATAATTTCCCGGACTAAAATTAAAAGTGAGAAAATTGATATTTACAAACATCTTTTCAATCGTGATTATCTGATAGTTTGTTGAAAGTTCGGTTTGATTACTATATTTTTATTTAAACTAATCTAGTTTTTATTAGAATTTTTTATATATTGCTATTAAGGCTGAGTCGCAAATTAATATGTAAATTTGCGACTCATTTATTTATTTTTTAGAGAGTAATCAATTACCAAAACGCTATAATTTATGTCAGAGTTAATTGGACATATTTCACAAATCATCGGTCCAGTGGTCGACGTTTTCTTTGATTTAAAAGGAAAAGATGAGGTGAAATTACCTGCCATCCACGATGCGTTGAGCATCGACCGTGGAAATGGGAAAGAACTGATTGTTGAAATTCAACAACATATTGGTGAGAACACTGTTCGTACAGTGGCTATGGATTCTACCGACGGTTTGCGTCGTGGTTTAAAAGCTGTGGCACGTGGAACTGCTATTTCTATGCCAATTGGAGATCAGGTTAAAGGTCGCTTGATGAATGTAATCGGTGATTCAATCGATGGAATGAAAGTGCTGGATAGAAAAGGTGCTTATCCGATTCATCGTGAACCGCCTAAATTCGAAGACCTGACAACCAGTCAGGAAATCCTTTTTACGGGTATCAAGGTGATTGACTTGCTTGAGCCGTATTCAAAAGGAGGTAAAATTGGTCTCTTTGGAGGTGCTGGTGTAGGTAAAACGGTTTTGATTCAAGAACTCATCAATAACATTGCTAAAGGTCATAATGGTTTTTCAGTGTTTGCCGGTGTAGGTGAACGTACTCGTGAGGGTAATGATTTACTGCGTGAAATGATTGAATCGAACGTAATTCGTTATGGTGATGAATTCAAAAAAAGCATGGAGGAAGGCAATTGGGATTTATCCAAAATTGACTATTCTGAAGTAGAAAAATCGCAGGTTACCTTAGTGTTCGGACAAATGAATGAACCTCCCGGAGCACGTTCTTCGGTAGCTCTTTCAGGTTTAACAGTAGCTGAATCTTTCCGTGATGGTAATGGTGATGGTGCAGGACGTGATATTTTATTTTTTATTGATAATATTTTCCGTTTCACACAGGCTGGTTCCGAAGTGTCTGCGTTGCTTGGGCGTATGCCTTCAGCTGTAGGTTATCAACCAACTCTGGCTACCGAAATGGGAACTATGCAGGAACGTATTACTTCAACTAAGAATGGTTCTATTACTTCGGTTCAGGCTGTGTATGTGCCTGCTGATGACTTGACCGACCCGGCTCCTGCAACCACTTTCTCACACTTGGATGCAACAACGGTATTGAGCCGTAAAATTTCTGAACTTGGAATTTTCCCGGCTGTTGACCCGTTGGAATCTACTTCACGTATCCTTGATCCGTTAGTTGTTGGTGAAGACCATTACAATACTGCTCAACGTGTAAAACAAATTTTGCAACGTAACAAAGAATTACAAGATATTATTTCGATTTTGGGTATGGAAGAATTGTCTGAAGAAGATCGTTTGACCGTAAACCGTGCCCGTAAAGTCCAACGTTTCTTGTCACAACCATTTTATATGGCGGCACAATTTACAGGACAACCCGGTGTGATGGTGTCTATCGAAGAAACTATTCGCGGATTTAAAATGATTCTCGATGGTGAATTGGATTATTTACCTGAAATGGCATTCCTGAGTGTTGGTACAATTGACGATGCCATTGCTAAAGGTCAGAAATTAATTGAACAATCGAAAAAATAAGCATAGATGAAGCTTGAAATAATCACCCCGGAACAAATATTCTTTTCCGGTGAAGTAACTTCGGTGACTTTACCCGGAACTAATGGACTTTTTGCTGTGTGGGAAAATCACGCACCGCTTATTTCTTCCTTAAAAAAAGGCAAGATTAGCTATGCGATTGATAAAGCTGAGACAGAGCTGAATATTGAGGGCGGTTTTGCTGAGATAAGTAAGAATGTCGTTACCGTTTGCCTGGAACTGGTAGGTTAAGGATATGAAAGCGCTAAGAAAGCAACTCGAAATTTTGCTGACTGTTATCATGCTGGTTAGCGGATGGGGAGTTTGGTGGTTAATAGTATCAGTTTTGCCACAAAGCTATTTTTCTTGGTATCCAATTATTCCGAGTTTCTTTTACGTAATGGGATTAATTCTTATCTATGTGATAACTCGCGATAGAAAAGAAAATCAAATCAAACTGGTAAATCTGTATTTGTTATTGAGGTTTTGTAAGGTTGCTGCCAGTATTATGTTTGGGGGTATTTACCTTTTGTTTGTAAAACAGCAATTGCGCGACTTTAGTATCGTGTTTATCGGTTACTATTTATTGTATTTGGGTCTTGAAACTTATTTTTTCTACCGAGTGGAAGAAGTAATTAAAAATAAAAAAGTAGATGAATAGCTTACGTAAGATTTTAAGCTTAATAGCAATATTTGTTTTTTTGTCGGGAGCAGCTGTTCTTGCCAATGAACCTGTGTCAGCCGAAAAACCAAAAGAAGAAATAAATGTAAAGGAATTAATTCTGGAACATTTGGCCGATTCTTATACGTGGCATATCACAAAAATAGGAGAAACCGATATTGCCATTCCACTTCCGATTATTGTTTACAGTCAAACAACAGGTTGGCATGTGTTTTTATCTTCGGCGTTTCACGAAGGAGCTGAGCACGAAGGACTAAAAATAGCTACCGAAGGAAAGTATAAAGGCAAAATTGTAGAGAAAGATGCACAGGGTAACGAAGTAAAGCCTTTTGATATTTCTATTACCAAAGTGGTATTCTCTCTGCTGTTCAATAGTATATTGCTTATATTCATTATAATGTTGGTTGCACGGTCCTACAAGAAAGATACTTACGAATCGAAAAAAGGATTTGTCGGCTTTATGGAAATGTTTATCATGAACATAAACGATGATGTTATAAAACCTTGTATCGGAAAAGATTACCGTAAATTTGCGCCCTATCTGCTCACTGTATTCTTTTTTGTGTTTATCAATAACCTCATGGGTTTAATTCCGATTTTTCCCGGAGGAGCTAATGTAACCGGCAATATTGCAATCACTTTTGTGTTGGCATTGTTTACTTTCGTTATTGTAAACGTTTTTGGAACCAAAGAGTATTTCAGAGAAATTTTCTGGCCTGATGTTCCTCTGTGGTTGAAGGTGCCGATTCCATTGATGCCTGCCATCGAGCTGGTAGGAGTTTTTACGAAACCATTTGCCTTGATGATTCGTCTTTTTGCCAATATATTGGCTGGACACTCTATTGTGTTGGGGTTGACATGTCTGGTTTTTGTAACTGTTAGCTTAGGTCATGCCATGAATACAAGTATGACGGTTGTTTCAGTGCTGTTTACAGTGTTTATCAATATGGTTGAGTTGTTGGTTGCATATATTCAGGCTTATGTATTTACCATGTTATCGGCCGTATTTATCGGCCTGGCACGAGTAGAACCGCATCATGCAAAAGAAGTTCATAAATAAAAGTCCTCTATGTTCCCCCTGGGAATTTAAAGATACTTGCTGTTTTAAAAGAGAAATATAGAAAATAAAAATTATAAACTTGTCTTTAATCTCCCTTCGGGGGTTTGGGGGCTAAAAATCTAAAAATTATGTTACTGACAATTTTATTACAAGCTGCCGCTGGTGCAGGTTTAGCTAAATTAGGTGCAGGACTTGGAGCAGGACTTGCTGCAATTGGTGCCGGTCTTGGTATTGGTCGTATTGGTGGATCTGCTATGGATGGTATCGCTCGTCAACCCGAAGCTGGTTCTGATATTCGTATGTCTATGATTATTGCTGCTGCTCTTGTTGAAGGTGCTGCTTTATTTGCTATCGTAGTCTGCGGATTTATTTTATAAGAAGCCTCCTGAGGTCCCCCAAGGGGGACTATTAAGGACTTCAAAATTACTGCATTTTTTTATAAACTAAATTCTCCAAAAGTCCTCCTTCGGGGGTAGTTAGGAGGCTAAAATTAGTATTATGTCATTATTATTACCTGATTCCGGTCTGTTATTCTGGATGTTTCTTTCATTTGGAATCGTCGCTTTTATCCTTGTGAAATATGGATTTCCCGTTATTATCAAAATGGTGGAAGATCGTAAAGCTTTCATCGATAATTCGCTAAGTATTGCTAAACAAGCTCACGAAGAATTGGCCAATGTGAGAGTTGAAGGCGAAGCCATTGTGGATAATGCCCGACGCGAACAGGTGAAGATTATGAACGAAGCGGCTCAGACTCGCGATTTGCTAATCAAAGATGCCAAGGAAAAGGCAGGTCTTGAAGCTGTTAAGCTGATAGAAGATGCCAGAAAACAAATTCTGATTGAAAAAGAAGATGCTATCAGAGACATTCGTCGTCAGGTAGCTGAACTGTCGGTTGATATAGCCGAAAAAGTACTTCGCGGACAATTGGAAAAGAAAGATGAACAAATGGTTATGATTAACCGCTTGCTCGACGAAATCAATATTTCTAAATCATAAATTGATTGATAGAGTTAATTAGTTCATCAGTTGATTGGTTTATCAGTAGGTCAATCCTCAATTGTAAATTTAAAATCGTAAATCAATAATGAATACAGGACTCATACCGGCTCGTTATGCAACAGCACTATTGGACTTTGCCAATGTGAGCAACGAACAGGATCGTGTGTACACCGAAGCAAGGGCTATTACTCAGAGTTATTTTCAGTTTAGCGAATTACGAACGGTACTTGACAATCCCGTGTTGGCAAAAACTGAGAAACGTAAGATTGTAATTTTAGCCGCAGGAGGAAATGTAAGCAAGTCTTTTGAACGCTTTTTGGATTTGTTGTTAGAAAATGACCGCGAATACCATTTGCATTCTATTGCTCTTAAATATATTGACTTCTATCGCAAGCAAAAGAATATTCATTATGGTAAGCTGACTACAGCTTCGCCAGTTGATGCAGCTATTGAAAGCAAGTTGATTAGCATGGTAGAAAATACTACCGGAGGAACTATTGAAATGGAGAAAATAATTGATCCTGAAATTTTGGGAGGATTTATGTTTGAAGTGGATTTTGTGCGTTGGGATGCCAGTATTTCCGGTCAGCTACGTAGGATTAGGAAAGATTATATCGATAGAAACAAGAAAATCGTCTGAAGCCCTCTAATTATCTCCCTTCGGTCGCTGACCGTTGGTTCCCTCTAAGGGGGACTTGATGTGAGAGGCAGTCAAATATAATATATTATTTATAACTAAAAATTCTCTTTTGGTTTCCTTGTAGGGAAATTTAGGGGGCTTTAATTAAATACAAGATGTCTGATAAGATAAAGGTGAGCGAAGTATCTGAAATTCTTCGGATGCAACTCGAAGGAATTGACACCAGTGTTCAGTTTGACGAAGTAGGTACCGTGCTACAAGTTAGCGATGGTGTGGTTCGAATTTATGGGCTACGCAATGCTGAAGCCAATGAATTGTTGGAGTTTGAGAACGGTATTAAAGCCATCGTTATGAATCTGGAAGAAGATAACGTCGGAGCTGTTTTGCTCGGACCTACCAGCCAGATTAAGGAAGGTTATACCGTGAAACGGACTAAACGTGTTGCTTCTATCAATGTTGGTGAAGGAATGCTTGGACGTGTTATAAATCCGTTGGGCGAGCCTCTTGACGGAAAAGGTAAACTGACCGGTGAAATGATTGAAATGCCCCTCGAACGCAAAGCTCCCGGTGTAATTTACAGACAACCGGTTAACCAACCGCTTCAAACAGGTTTGAAAGCTGTTGATGCGATGATTCCAATCGGGCGAGGACAACGTGAGTTGATTATCGGCGACCGTCAGACAGGAAAAACAAGTGTGGCTATCGATGCCATTATTAATCAAAGATCAAATTTTGATGCAGGTGATCCTGTTTATTGTATTTATGTGGCTATCGGTCAGAAAGGATCTACGGTGGCTTCTATTCTAAATACATTACAGGAACATGGAGCAATGGAATATACTGTAATTGTTACAGCTACGGCTTCCGATCCTGCTGCTTTACAATATTACGCACCATTTGCAGGTGCAACCATCGGGGAATTCTTCCGCGATACCGGTCGTCATGCTTTGGTTGTTTATGATGATTTGTCAAAACAAGCTGTGGCTTATCGTGAAGTTTCGTTGATTCTTCGCCGCCCATCCGGACGTGAAGCTTATCCCGGTGATATTTTCTACTTGCACTCTCGTTTGCTTGAACGTGCTGCCCGTGTTATTTCTCAACAGGAAGTAGCCGAACAAATGAACGATTTACCCGAAAGTTTGAAAGGAAAAGTAAAAGGTGGCGGTTCGTTGACTGCTTTGCCAATTATTGAAACACAAGCCGGTGACGTGTCAGCTTATATCCCAACTAACGTAATTTCGATTACAGATGGTCAGATATTCCTGGATACCGATTTATTCAACCAGGGTAATCGTCCGGCTATCAACGTAGGAATTTCGGTTTCTCGTGTGGGTGGTAATGCCCAAATCAAAGCCATGAAAAAGGTGGCTGGTACCTTGAAAATGGATCAGGCACAATTCCGCGAACTGGAAGCGTTTACCAAATTTGGTGGCGACATGGATCCTGTAACAGCAATGACAATTGATAAAGGTCAAAAGAATACCCGTTTATTGGTACAAGCCTTACACGAACCATTATCAGTAGAAAAACAAGTCGCTGTCCTTTATTGTGGAACTCATGGTTTGTTGGCAAGTGTTCCATTGACCAAGGTTCAGGATTTTCAAAAAGAGTTCTTGATGGTTTTAGAGTTATCACATCAAGCCGATGTGCTCGATGTACTCAAAAAAGGAATTATAAACGACGAAGTTTCGGCTATTATAGAACAGGTAGCCGGAGACGTAGCAAAAAGGCTGACAGTTTAGTAAGTAGTTTTTAAGTCGATAGTCGGTAGCATTACAGATTGGAAATGCCAGTCTGATAATTCAATGAAACAAAATGCATAGCATTTATTCGTGAAAATTCGTGCAATTCGTGGTTTGTTTCATAAGAGTTGATAGTCGGTAGTTAGTTGACAACTGGAACAAATTTTCATTTGTAAATTATAAAATTCTACATGAAATAAGTTTATGGTTTTCACTCGTAAATCGTAAATGAATAAATCGTAAATGAAAGAATGGCAACATTAAAGGAAATAAAATCACGTATTCAGTCAGTCAAATCGACTCAGAAGATAACATCGGCCATGAAGATGGTGTCTTCGGCAAAATTGCGTAAAGCGCAAAAGACCATCGAGAATTTTTTCCCGTATGAGCAACGATTAAATGGTTTGCTGAATAACTTTTTAAGTGCTGAGGAAGGTAATGCTTCTGTTTTTGCCGACATACGTGAGGTAAAGCGAGTTGGTATTATTGTTTTTTCATCTAATTCAAGTCTCTGCGGTAGCTATAATACTAATGTTATTAAACATTTAGATCACGCTATTGGGAATAATATAGCTTTAGGTAAAGAAAATATTCTGATTTTTCCTGTAGGAAAGAAGATTGCCAAGGCTTGTCATAAACTAGGTTACGAACCTCAGGATAACTTTGAGTCTATGGCAGATAAACCTACTTATAAAGCGGCTTTAGAGTTGGCTGACCGTGTTATGACTTTGTTCGATAACAAAGAAATTGATCGGGTAGAACTGATTTATCATCATTTCAAAAGTAAGAGTTCGCAAGTTCTGACAGAAGAAACTTTTTTGCCTATTCAATTGAAACCAACCCAAAGAGGAGTTGTCGCACTTGATTATATCGTTGAACCTGATCGCGCAACTATTATGGCAGAGTTGATACCTAAGGTGCTCCGTTTGAAGATTTACACCGCTTTGCTTGATAGTAATGCTTCTGAACACGCGGCTCGCACTATGGCCATGCAAATTGCCACGGACAATGCCACGGATCTCTTGCAGGACTTATCGCTTCAGTATAATAAATCACGTCAACAGGCTATTACCAACGAATTGCTCGATATTGTGGGAGGATCGTTTGGTCAAAATTGATGAATTCTATTTTATATTTAGAAGGTTGCGAATTTTCGCAACCTTTTTTCGTCTCTATATAGCAATACCATAAACCTTTGAAAGTGACATTTATAAATCTAAGTAGTAGTTTTATTGATAAATTGTAGAGTATGTTTATTTAAATTGCCATAATTTTCAATAATTATTCATGTTTTAGTAGAAATTTAATATATTGTAAAGAAAAGATACAGAAATGCAAAGAAATACAGTTTAAACGTTTCAAAAGTTAATCTTTATTGTTATTTTTGTGGTCATTATCAATTAAAGACCATGGCATGATGAAAAAAATAGTGATTGCACTTTTATCTGTTGTTTTAATAGGATTCTTAGTTTATAGTATTACATTTTACCACCACTCTTCCTCCGCTTCAAACCAACATTACGACACTATTTCAGCAAAACTATATAGTGATTCGGCAAAAGCATATGTTCAAAACAAACCGGATTTGTCTATTCTATGGTATATTAAAGCGATTAAAAAACTTGAATCTATTCCTTCCGATAATAAAATTCGACATTTGTTAGCTTCCACGTATGTCGATTTGTCGTGCGTGTATGTTCCACAAGGTAAATATGACAAAGCAAATGAGTTACGCCTCAAGGCTCTAAAAATTGCCGGTAAAACAGATCTGGATATTAAAGCGCAGGTGTTGCTGCAAGAGGGGATGAGTTGTTATCATCAAAGCCGATTTGAAGAAGCTTTGAAATTGTACAGTCAAGCGCAGAAAGTTGAACAGAAGGTAAAGAATCCAAAGATTCGGATAAAGTTATTATCCAACATTGCCATTATTAATTATCAACAGGGAAATACAAAAACGGCTGTTGATAATTTCAATAAGGCATTACAATTTGCAAAAGGCATCAGAAACGAGGGGTTGATTTCTGATGCCTATATTAATCTGGGAGTTGTGTACATGGATCAGAGAGATTATAATCGTGCCCGGCAATGCTACGTGACAGTCATTAATTATTGTCGAAAATATAATCAACAACAGGATTTGGCACTATGCTATCGAAACTTGGGCAATGTCTATTACATGCTCGAAAAATATGATGATGCTATTGATTGGTATCAGAAGTCGCTAGAGCTGGCTCTGAAGCTCGATAACAAAATGGGTATTGCCAAAGCTTATCATAATATCGGTGAGGTTTATATGCTTATTGGTGATTATGTTCATGCGAGTGATGCTTTTATTAGCTCATTAAAAATAAAGGAATCCATAGGAGATAGTGCCAGTATGGCTAAAGGGTATCGTTCTATGGGCGATTTATACTTTATACAGAAAAACTATGATAAGTCTTTAATATATCAACAAAAGGCATTGGAGATTAATAGTTCATTAAAATTAATAAAGGAGCTAGCTAAAGACTATGCCAATATATCTGTCGTTTATGGAGAACAAAAACGACTTACAAAAGCTATAACTTATTGTAGCAAAGCAATAGAACTGGCTCGGCATAGTGGCGATACATTCGGTGTCGCAGAAGATACCAGAACATTGGGGGGATTTTACTATCTGCAAAAGAATTATACTCAAGCCGAGTATTATTACCAAAAAGCAGTAGCCCAGAAAATGACTTTGATTGATAAGGAAGGTTTGACATCGGTTTATTCTCAGTTGGCCGAATTGTATATAAGTAAATATACAACGAGTGTAAACAAGAAACATAATTTGCAAATTGCTCTCAATTACGGATTAAAAGCATGGAAAATAGCTGAGGAACAAAAGATACCTCGCTTGATTTCAGATGTTAGCAATGATTTATCGGAAATATACAAAAAACTCAATAACTACCCCAAAGCTTATCAATTTTTAGAGATAAATAAAAAGACGAACGACAGTATTTTCAATACCTCGAAGACCGAAGCATTGACTTTTGCCGAAGCCAGATGGAATAATGAAAAGAAGCAACAGCAAATTGCCAGTCTGGAAAAGCTCAATGTAGCCATTTCTGCTCAAAAGTTAGCTGAAGCCAGACGGCATCGGTTTGTCGTTATTGGTTTGACACTAATATTCGTTTTAGTCCTGATTGTTGCGGGTCTGTATTGGTTGTATCGATACAAGCAACGTGAAATTGCACAGCAAAAACAATTATCCCGCATTTCTATGCTCCGGTTGCAAAATATCCGTAACCGGATATCGCCTCACTTTATATTTAATGTACTCAACCGTGAGATTAGTTCGGAAGCGGATAAAAATAAATATCAGGAGATGATAGGTCTGGTGACATTTCTTCGGCGTAGTTTGGAAATTACGGAAAAGACAACCGTTTCGCTTGAGGAAGAATTGGACTTTGTGAAGAATTACCTACAAATGGAGAAGCGAAGTCTGGATAACGATTTTCGTGTTCAGTGGAGTGTTGACGAAAGCATTGACTCCCGGCTGTTGAGAATTCCGGCTATGATTATGCAAATTCCCATCGAAAACGCGATGAAACATGCACTCCGCACTAAAGAGGGAGAAAAGTTATTGAGTATCTCGATTTTAAAACAGAATGTCAACGTACAAATTACGATTCAGGATAATGGTGCCGGATATCATCCCGAAAAACAACTTAGGTCAAAAGGAACCGGTACCGGGCTAAAAGTTCTGTATCAAACCATTGACGTATTGAACTCAAAAAATAGCGAAAAGATTATTTTGAATATCGAAGATGTGAAAGATGTTGTAATGACTGGCACAAGAGTCAGAATTACTGTGCCGGATGAATATAATTATGAAATATAGGTAAGGTATAAAATATTGAAAAATGGAAGACTGCAAATACACCGTTGTTATTGTTGATGATGAAATGCTTTGTGCTGAGAATATCCGTTGTTCTATTGTAGATTTTCCAGAGATGAAAATTGCAGGTACAGCACAAACACCCGAAGCGGGCAAAAAAATGATGTTGGAGTTACGTCCTGACTTGCTTTTTCTGGATGTAGAAATGCCCGGGCAGACTGGGCTTGAACTTCTAAGCGAACTGAGCGATAGAATTACTTGGCCTATGCAAGTGGTTTTTTATACTGCTTACGAGAAATACTTACTGGATGCATTGCGTGTATCTGCTTTTGATTTTTTACTCAAACCGTATCAAGAAAGCGAGTTTCAACTTGTAATGGATCGGTTTTTTAAAGAAGCTCTAAAAGCGCAGTCACATAGTCATTTTCATCAAACCTTAGCTCAGCTTTTACCCATCAATGAATCGTTTATGATTGCTACTGTTACTGGGTATCAAAAATTGTGTATAAAGCAAATAGGTTATTTTCAACACCTGAAAGAAAAGAAGCAATGGGAAGCAGTTTTGATTGACCAAACCCGGTTACCATTAAAGCGAACAACTATTGCCAGTGATGTTTTGAATTATTCAGCCTCGTTTATTCAGATTAATCAACACCAAATTATCAATATTGACTATCTTTCCATTATTGAGGGGAAAAACTGCCTTTTGCTGCCACCTTTCCATGCGATGCCGCTAGAGATTTCCCGTAAGTTCATGAAAGGGTTTCAGGAAAAGTTTGAATTGATTTGATAATTAATATGGGTTTGAAGACTAGAATGCTGATATAGAGAATTCTAATTATTAATACGCATTCTATTCTTTATTACCTCTTTCCTTTTTCCCCTTGCCTCTGGAAAAACATAGTCATTAATTTCGACCACATATTTGCGCTATTTGCATCTTATCCCCGTTTTTCGATTGAAACGTTCCAACTGTCCTGCTTCATTTTTGTTGTAGCAGATTTCTTCATGTACTTTTGCGAGCGATTAATTTAAAGTATAGTTGATTCAAAATACGTTTATTCTTACTCAATAAAGAAAGTATTTACATTCGCATAACCTCAGTTTAGTTTATCTATTTACGTTTAGTTTCCAATCTCTTTTCATTTGGCTAACCATCTTTCCATTTCAAGGGGAAGGTGGTTCGTTTTTTCTGTATAATTCTTTTATACTTTCCTCCTTACTTTTTGTCCTTAAAAAACTTAGTCACTAATTTTTACCACATAGTAACGGTATTTGCAACATAACCTTGTTTTTTGACCTGGAACACATTTTTCGGAAAAATGACATTTGTTTGTTTAAATTTTGAGTTATAATTTTGAAGTGCGTTACAGTATAAATCCATATTCATTTCATTCAGCGAAATTTTTTCTTAAAAAAATAAATGCTTAATGAGCTAAAAAATAAGTCTGTCAAAATTCAGGGACTCATGTATGACAAAAAAGTAAGACAATAAAATTTGTGAGGCTTATGTCAGTTTGGAAACCGCAATCAACACAAATGTGATGTTGATGAAAAGCGGAAAAACAAGTTTCTGACTTTTGTGATGTCACCGAAAAACTAAAAAAATAGTGTGTTACGAACGTGATGCTATTGAAAAACGAAAAAATAGGCGTATCACAAATGTGATGTTAGCAAAAAACGAAAAAAATAGTGTGTCACGAACGTGCTGCTATTGAAAAATGGAAAAATAAGTGTATCACAAATGAGATATTCGCAACAAGCTAAAAATCAGGAGTCTCAAATTTCTGAGACGGTTGAAAAGCAAAAAATGAATAACCTAAAGAAAATTTCATCACCGTTTGACATTTTCTGAACGACATCAGAAAGTATTATAACTACTTAAATTTATACAGTATGATTACAAATCTAAATTTCTCTTTGTTTCCAAGTAAGGAGCTGTTTACCTTCAGTAAAAACTCAATTGTGCTGATTGATGCCCGGAAAGATCAAATCCCGGCGGTGATACCATTCCTCACCAATGCAAGCGCAAAGAATGATAATTTTCAAAATGCGCTCGAACGTGAATCGAAGAACCCTTACATCAAAAATCAATCTGATCAAGATAAAATAAGAGTTGATGCTTTTTTGGCTTTTCGCAATTTTAGCGAGTCGGGCACTACCCGTCGCAAAGAAGGAGTATCTGCTGCTGCCGAAGTGATTGTTGCAGTTATCCGAAAACATGTGTGGAGTATCCAAAAACTTGGACTTAAAGCCAAAACGGCTGCTATTACCAATATTATTTCTGAGATAAAAACCAAACATGTGGCTGAACTTACGCTGATGGGTGGAAATGAACTATTGGATGAGCTGACAATATCTCAACTTGAATTTGAGGCAGCAGCTAAAAAAGTTATTGAATCTGCTTCGGAAACCAATGAACCCACCGTAGCCGAAACCCGTCCTGAACTTACGGCAGCTTTGAAGGCTTTGTTTCAAGCAATAAGTTTACAAGAAATAGCTGCACCATCCGCCGAGCTTACATTACTTATTGCTTCACTAAACGAACTGGTAACGACATCACTCAGTACCGTGAAAGCAAGTGATACACGGGCAGTGAATAAGAAGAAAGAGGATAGTAAAACGAATAGCACGAGTAATAGTTGATTCTGGTTGCTTTTTAGTCCTGACAGGGTTTGAAGCCTGTCAGGATTTTTTTATTGAAAATAAAGAAGAAAGCGGAAGCGGAAGCCGAAAAGCTTTGTGAGTAGGCGAAAACAAAACATGTTTATTTTTAAAATGAAATCAAAAATTGAAATGCGACAGATCATGAAAAAAAATGTATCGTTATTGTTTTGCTTATGTTTAACTACAATTACTTTAGCTCAATCAATTAATCAAGACAGCACACATTCCCGAGATGTAAAGGCTTTAGTCATTATATATGATATAACATATCCTAATAATAAACCGTTAATAAAATCTGCTTGTAACAATAAAGCCATCACTATGATTTACGGTGCAAAAGTCAACATGGCAATTTATACTGAATCGGGAAATATCCAATATACGTTATCAAATGATTTTAATGAAAATTGGTTTCAATTATTCCCTAGGCAACAATTTATGATTAAAGCTAATAGAAGTGAAAAGCCCTCCTTGCCTGATAATATGAAAATGAATCAAACAATTTCAAATACAAATCAAACAAAGCATATAATGGATTACGATTGTTCAGAATTCAAGATTGTCTCAGAAACACAAGTTGGTAATTCTAATTTCTCGTTTACAAACTATTTTTATACTTATAATAATTTAAAGAATTATGAAACTAACTATACGAATATAAAAGGAGTTACTGGACTTTTATTAGGAAGCGATATAGATTCATCCAATGGAGTTATGCAGATATGGAGAGCAAGATCAATTACAGAACAAAATGTTGATTCTACATTGTTTGACATTCCTAAAGATTATACGATATATTCAAATGCTGAGTATACTCAAAAGCTATTAACAGATAAATCTTTCCAAAAAGAAATGAATAAAGAGTTTGGAATAAATGATAAAGTTTTTAAAGTCTCGAAATGGAAAACATTTTTTGATATTTTATTGAAAGTAACTCCAGATATATTAAGATTGACAACTGATGTCATCAATAATACTTCAGGTAACAAAACGGCTAGTTCAATTAATATTTCTACCAATTCCGAATCAAGCAAAAAAGACAATAGTATTAATTCTTATTTAGATAATGAAGCAAATAAAATTGTTGAGCAAGCAAATAAAAGTAGTGATTACTATTATAACGATTATAGAAAACGTGCAGAAAAAGAAGAAGCTGATTCAGAATATTATAGAAATCATGGTGATAATGTAAAAGCTGCCAATTGTTTAATACGTGCAAAGGAATATAGAGAAAAGGCTGAAATCTACAAACCTAAATAGTAAGTTTAAGTTTCAATACTGTAGATTTATAATTAGTGGTAAGCTTTGGAGATAAGTAACCGCAATACATTTATACTAGTGTTGCTCCAAAGGAAAGAAGTGTCGTTTAAAAAATAAAGGAGTATCCCGAAAATCTGAAATAGAGTAGTTTTTTCTAATTTACAAATAGAATATGAAACATAAGTTTATAATATCATGTGTAGCTTTTTTGTTGAGCTTGAATTCTTATTCAGCATTTGCGCAAGCTGGCCAAACTGAATCTATTGATAATGTAAGAGCCGAGGTGAAGAATGATTCGTTATCGATCTCATTTGACTTGAATACACTTCAAAAAATTGAATCGGTATGGATAGAAATCCGAACAGCAGACGGTAAGATGATTGTAAGTAATTCGCTCGATAACAAAAACTGGAACAAAGTTGGGACCTCTCAAAATCGTAGAATAATCTGGAACTATGCGTTGGATAAGGTTGATTTAGCAGATCAAGATATTCTTATTGACGTAAAGGCGAATGTTGAAGCACCTGCAATAGCTGTAGCCCCCGAACAAAAACCGATTGCAGCAAAGTATCCTCTGCTGAGGCCGGGAATTGAACTTGGTATTGAGCCAAAAGTATTCGGAAATGGATATGGTAATACCAATATTACGATGACTCTTGAATACATAGCTAAGCCGTCGTGGTCAATTCTTACTGGTATAGGATATAATTTTTCTAGTATAGAATATCGTAATATGCAAAATAGCTATTCTGATTCAAATGATTATTGGAGCATTGTTGTACCGCTAACGGTAGAATACAAATTAAATAGCGGACGTTGGTTTCGCCTTTATGGTGGAGGAGGAATTCAAAACAGGATTATCATTAGGGCGGATGATAAGTATTTGAATATTGGACAAGGACTTAACAGATATGTATTAGGTCTCAAGGCAGAAGCCGGAATTGAAATACGAAGTGTTAGATTGGGTGCTACTTATGTGTCCGATATAACTTCTTACTCTGTATTTAATGAAAAAATATCCTATTTAGGGTTTACGTTAGGTTGGAGATTTGGTGGATCTAAAGCCTATATAAAATAAATATTCGAATAACTTGTTTTCAAAATAGTTTGATTATGATTAAAATAAATACTATAAAAAGGATATTCTTTTTGATAATGATTACTGCTTCTATATTGTCTTTTTCATCGTGTCGTGATGAAAAGGATTTGCAGAATCCGACTTCAGCCCTCTCATTTACAACGTACGATTCCAAAACAAATTTATGTACGTATACACTCAATACGAATGACAATAAAGCCATAAAATCAATTTACATCTACAAAAATGATTCGTTGATATATAAAGACGGGGCAACAACCCGTTCGTCGGTTAAACAATACTCAAAAGTATCAGCTACCTGTAAATATACTCTTGATGGGTATAAGATACGGGCTGTAATTGAAGATTTTGGTGGTAATGTAACGCAGGATACGCTTAGTTCTCCAGTTGTTTCAGCAGTGTCTTCACCTAAAGGAGGAGAAAGTTTAACGCCTGGTACTACTCAAGCAATCACATGGACAAGTAATTTTTCGGACAAGGTGAATATCCAATTGTATACTGATACTGCGTGCCAGACTATTGCAAGTAATGTGTCGAATACCGGGAAATATACATGGACGGTTCCAACTACTGTACATGCCGGTTCAAATTATAGAATTCGGGTATCAAGTGCAGTAATTGATGCCGCAAAATGCCTAAGTAACAAGTTTACTATAACTCCATTTATAACTATATACAGTCCAACTTCTACAGTTAGTGCATATTCAGGTAGTAGCTTATATTTATCATGGGGAGGCAATTTAACTGAAGACATTAAAATAGAGTTATACAAAGGAAGTTCATTATATGCGAATATAGGCACTTTTATAAGTTCCAACTATCTTTTATATTATAATTGGACTATCCCAATATCTGTACCTGCCGGATCGGACTATAAAATAAGGATATCAAGTTCAACCAACAGTACCGTTTATGCTGAAACTCCAACTTTTACAATTTCGATACCTGCTACTCAGAGCATACAAATCACATCACCTGTTACTAATGGATCTTGGGCTGTTCAAAATCAGGCAACTATTACTTGGACCGGTGGAAATTCTTCAGATAATGTGAAGATTGAATTATTCAAATCAGGGGCTCTTATTCAGACAATAGCTTCCAGTACAAAAAATAGTGGAAGTTATTTTTGGACCGTTCCAGATACAGGTATAAGTATTGGAGAATATTCTGTTAAGATTACCGATCTTAATAATACAAGCTTATATGCAACAAGTGGTTCTTTTTGGATTGTTGCGTCGGCTTATTTTTTGTCACCTAGTACCTCACTAAGTTTGCTGACGGGCGATCAGGTTGCGGTTTCATGGTATATAAATCCTCAGCCACTTTCGATGAAATTATTATTATTTGATGGCAGTGGCTCGACGGTTTTGACTATTGTAACATTAGCTGGAGTAAAAGGTACGAGTAGTTATGTTTGGACAGTACCTACATTACCTGCCGGATCATATCAGATAGTATTATCAGCATCGTTTTCTGGAGGAATTACCACGACAACTGGTACTAAACAAATCAATATATCTTCCAAATAATACACAATTTACTGAAATATGAAAAATATAACGATAATAATCGCAATAGTATTTGCTTTTTCCATTCAGTTGACATTTGGTCAGACCACCAAGACCATTTCAGGTAAGACTCTGTTGTTTCATGTGCCAGAAAAGCAGCTGCTGCCTGAAGTAAAGCGCGAAGTGAAACAACAAGTTGAGAATAAAGAACAACTGATTCAGGATATGCTCGAAGATTATTTGGACAAACTGAGAGAAAAGAATCAGATATCCAAAAATCTACAAACCGGGGTGAACGTAACCGTGGTGAACGAAAAAACACCTACCGGTGAAATTGAACAAAACCTTCATGCCAAATACAATTACGAGATATTGGAGAATTCCAATAACGTTAAAGGGCAGATTGATGATTATCCTGCAGGAAAGTATAAACTTGGATCATCCAAAGCTGCTATGAGCACTATGCAGATTTTGAAACAAACCATTGAAAAAAATTTGGCTGAGTTTCTTACCAAAGGAACCAGGGTGACAGTGAAAATTACTGGAACAACAGATGCTTCGCAAGTAAAAGGGAAGATTCCGTATACCAATGATTATGGAAAGATCGAGTCATGTACTTACTTCCTAAACGACCAGTTAAGCAGTCTTTCTGTTAATCAAAATATTGGGATTACATCTAATGAACAGCTTGGATTGTTGAGAACTTTTGGTGTTCGACAATTTATGGAGACCTACATTGAACCGCTCAAGAATACGACAAACTCTTATGAACACTTTGTTCAGACCAGCAATGAATTGGGCGGGAAAAACAGACGTGTTACCATTGAACTGGTAGTACACGATGCCTTGAAGAATTATAAGCCGAAAGCTTCTGAGACCGCTGTTTCAACAGCTGAAAGTACTAAAAAAGTGGATATTCCTTTAGTGAACAATTCGGATGTTGACAGGAATATCCCTCAAAATAAAATTATTAATGAGAATACTTATGCTTTAATTATCGGTAACGAGGATTATGCCAGCCAACAAGCGGACTTAAATTCAGAAGTAAACGTTGACTTTGCCGTACATGATGCCGAAGTATTCAAAGAGTATTGTATAAAAACCTTGGGACTTAAAGAAGAGCATATCGTTTTTATGAAAGATGCGACTGCTGCTAAAATGAATCGGGGGATAAACAAACTGGTACAAATATCTGAAGTACTTCATAACAACATGAATATTCTGGTTTATTATTCAGGTCACGGATTACCAGATGAAAAAACAAAAGATGCTTATCTGATTCCGGTAGATGTTTCGGGATCAGATATTACTTCCGGGATTAAAATAGATGATATGTATAAACGTCTGACTGCAAATTCGCCTAGTAAAGTGACTGTGTTTTTAGATGCTTGTTTTAGTGGTGGTGGACGAAATAAAGGACTCTTAAGTTTAAAAGGTGTCAAAGTCAAAGCTAAAGAAGAAACCCTTGGTGGAAATCTGGTTGTGTTTACATCTAGTACCGGAGAAGAAAGTTCTGCTGTATATAAGGACAAAAGTCATGGCATATTCACCTATTATTTGTTGAAAAAAATGCAGGAAACTAAAGGCGATGTTACATACGAGCAACTTTATAATTACGTAAATGAGCAAGTAAAACTTCAAAGTATAGTAATTAATAGTAAGAACCAGACTCCTACCGTTTCAGGAAGCGATGCTGTTGTGAACAAATGGGAAAACTGGAAACTGAAGGAGTAGCTTATTTATGCATTCAATGAATGTAGGGATGGATATTGTGATGCAAATAATCGCTGAAGGAATTGCCGAAAGGGGAAAAATAAAGGAATAAAATTTCATCAAACAAGACGGGTTCGAAAACACCTGTCTTGTTTTTGAGAATATACGAAAAATCCCGAAAATCCGAAACAGAGTAGGGAGCAAATGCCGAAAAGCTAATATAGAGTAGGCAAGCCCGTCGTAACAATACGATCAAGATATTTTGATCCGAACTAGAATTCAAATTGATTCTTTTTTATTAGCGTAGTACTTTGTATATACTAAATATTAATTAGAATATTGAAAATTCCGATGGTTAACCTATTCATTAACTGCCTACCTGTAAATAGAATAACTGTAATTGTTCATTTCGAAGAAACTTTAAACAAGATAGCTATATTATGACAAGAACAATACAAGTACTTATTCTGCTGACCTGTTTTTTAGGTGGTGTAGATTCTCAAAACATTGGTTCGAAAGGAGATTTAGAAACGCAAGAAGAAATTGTAGGTCTAAGAAACAAAGTAGATAGCTTGAACTATGCTTATGGTTTGTCTTGGGGTGATAGCATAAAAAATTACTACTTCAAAAATGATTCGACAGACTTCCCAATGATAGTATTCATGGATGCTTTAGATTCAGCATATGTTCAAGAACTAAACCATGTTGAAATATATAAAAAGGGAATTAAAGTTGGATATTTCATTAAAAAGCAAAATTTTAAAACATTAATGGGTGATTCTACAATTGCTTACAATCAAAAATTGGTAGAAGTTGGTTTGATTGATGTGTTGAATGGCAGCTATTACTTAATGAAACCAGTAGAAGCGAAACTATTTATACAACGAAAGATGAATAAACCAACATGTGGATATGTAGCTGATAGAGATGAAATAACAATTAGAATACTTAATTATGCTTATGGTATGACTATAGGTTCAAGCATCAAAGACGATTATATTAAAGGTGATTCTGCAAATTCAAAAATCAAATCGTTTATTGCAGGCTTAGTCGTTGGCACTAAAGAAGTTGAATATAAATACATTAAATTAGTCGAATTGGGAACTGATTTTGGCATTTCGTTAAAAGAGCAAGTCAGGTTAGGGTTTATAAATGATTCAACCCTAAAATTAAATACCGAATTAATTAAGCAAGGACTTATACGTGGATTATTAGGTTATGGTATTGGGGTAGCTCAAGATGAACGAGAGTATTTGAGAACAACTCTTCAAACCCATAATAGTAAAAATATAGAGAAAATAAATATAGGGAACAAAGCTGCAGGTGAAAAGTTCTTAGCCGAAAATGCCAAAAAACCAGGAATTATTACTACTGCGAGTGGTTTACAATATGAGGTTCTTATTAAAGGGAATGGCGAGTTCCCTAAAGACAGTGGTAAAGTAAAAGTAAACTACAGAGGGACTTTGATTGATGGCACTCTTTTCGATAATTCGAAAGAGCCAATAATATTTCCTGTCAATCAGGTTTTAAAAGGCTGGACAGAAGCTTTTAAATTAATGCCTGTTGGTTCAAAATTCAAGATCTATTTACCACAAGAATTAGCTTATGGAAATAAGCAGCAGGGACTAATCAAACCATTCTCCATGCTCATTTTTGAAATGGAATTGCTTTCGATTGAAGAATAGAGATGAATATTCTCACAAGCTTTTTTAAATTTAAAACAATATATTTTTTTATTGGACAACAATAATTTAAGATAAAAAACATGAGAAATACTATTCTAAAATTCATAATTGTCTGTAGTGTCCTGTTTAACAAGAATGTCACTGCACAAGTAATTAATGACGATGTGTATTTTAACAGGGAAACACAAACGATAGCATTGCCTAAAAATAATGGACAATTAACTGAAAGTAAAATTGAGAATACTCAATTACAATTGGATGGTGAAAACTTGATAATTACTTACGATGTAATTGGATCAACGAACCTAGATAATGTATGGCTTGAAATTATCACTACAAAAAATATTGGAATAACACCTAAAACTTTAAGTGGTGATATTAATAAAAGTATTACTGCTGGGAAACACAAAAAAATTATTTGGAATATGAGAGCTGATGACGTTGACCTGCAGGGTGAAGAACTTAATGTGAAAGTTTTGGCTAAAAAGCCATCTGCGCATACAAATTTATTTACTGAAATTACGGAAGAGGAAAGAGGAACGGAGAACGAGAGACGAGATAAAATCATATTTAAAAATGGTAATAGTCTCACTGGAAAACTAGCCAAACGATTCGCAAATGGCATGTTGAAATTTGTTTCACCCGATGGAAATAAACTTACATTAAATTCTACTGAAATTGAAAAGATAAAAAATAATGGACTTGAAAATGATAGTGTTTGTTTGAAAAATGGTGATGTTATTTGCGGTACAATAAATGAGATTTATCCGAATAATAAAATAATTGTGATTTCAAAGCTACGTGACAAGTATTCAATTCAATGTACAGATATAAAAACAGTGATAAGTATATTTAACACACCACCTGGTAGCACCATTACTAAAGGTCGTTATCGTGACCCCGGATTGTATTAGGCTGTAGTACAAAACAACTATAAAAATAAAGAAAAAGAGTGTCATTGATATTTAATATTAACATCTCCTAAATATGAAATTTGTTATTGTCACCTTGTTTCTGGTACTCAGCCTTTGTAATAATATTAGCTCTCAATCTATAGTTATTCCTCTAAGGAGTACGAACTCGGAGTTGATTGCAGGTAATACTGCTCGAATTATCATTCCTCGCCGTATCAAAATAGAACGTGCCGTTGCGCAAATAGATACTGTGTTTAAACATGACATGGAACTTTATACAAAAAAGCAGCGAGAACAAAAAATAATTACTGAGAACATTAAAACTTCTGTAGTTGCTAAAGTAAAAGAAGAAACAGACACTATTACCGGCAATAAGACACTTGACTTACATGTAGAATATAAATATGAAGTGATAAAGGCATTGATAGAAAAACAAACTGAAGACTTTCCAATGGGTAAGTATAAGTTGCTGGCATCGAATGCAGCTAAAATAACTATGCAATTGCTTAAACAAGCAGTCGAAAATCAATTGTCGGAATATCTGACTTCTGGAACAAAAGTAACTATTAAAATTACAGGTTCTACAGATGGCGCCCCAATTACAGCAAGAATTCCATATTTAGGTGAGTATGGTAATTTTGTCAATACTGAATATTTTCTGAATGGAAATATAGAGGAATTGACTATTACGAAAGAGAAAGGTATAGGCAATAATGCTCAACTCGCATTTTTACGCACTTATAGTGTTCGTGACTTTATTGACAAGTATATAGAACAATTCCGTGTGACACAAAATACCTATCAGCATTATGCAGTGGTAGCAAAAGAGCGTGGTGCTCAATATCGACGTATTTCTGTTGAGATTATAATTCAGGATGCATTTCGCAATAAATTTTTGGATAATTCAATGCCAGTTCAAAACGAAATAGCTCGACGCAACATCAAAATACAAAAAAATAAAACGCCAGAAGTACTCTCTGATGTTGATGAAAATATTCCTGTTACAAAAGTTATTAATCCTCACGCGTATGCAGTAATAATAGGAAATGAAGACTATAGTAGTTTCCAGTCAGATTTAAGTAGCGAAGCCAATGTGATTTTCGCCATCAATGATGCAGCCACCTTTAAGAAATACATTGTTAGTACTCTGGGCGTTCAGGATGGGAATATCAAATATCTTAGTAATGCTACTTCTGGTCAAATGAATCAAGCTATCTCATGGATTAATAAAATTATACAAAAGGAAGATGGAGAAGCAGAGGTGGTAGTTTATTATGCCGGTCATGGTTTGCCTGATGAACAAACTCACGAACCTTATATTATTCCTGTAGATGTATCTGGAGCAAATCTGCAAAGTGCCATTAAGTTGCAAACTCTCTATGCGAAACTGACGGAATATCCGTCAAAAAAAATAACGGTATTTATGGATGCCTGTTTCTCGGGGGGAAGCCGTGGGCAGGGGTTACTTGCTACCAGAGGTGTGAAGATTAAACCAAAGGAAGATGCTCTGTCGGGAAACATTGTCGTATTCACGTCTTCTTCAGTTGATCAATCTTCCTTGCCTTTTAAGGATAAGCAACATGGGATGTTTACGTATTACCTGCTTAAAAAAATTCAACAGACGAAAGGTGATATTTCTTATAATGAACTATATAATTATGTGAAGAAGCAGGTTGACTTAAATTGTTTAAAGGTTAATAATAAAGAGCAGACCCCGAGTTTATTAATGCCGATTGAACTCGGAGATAAATGGAAGAGTTGGAAATTATACTAGAACTCAATAAATAAGAATATGAATAAAACATTATTTTTGGTGGCTTTATTAAGCATGTTTTTAGCTAAAGGATTTGCTCAAGAGAGTAAGATTGAGAATACCCAACTGCAATTACTCGGAGATAATTTGATAATCACCTACGATGTTGTCGGGTCGAGTAGCTTAGATAATGTCTGGCTTGAAATAAAGACAACAAGTAATAAATCGATAAATGCTAAAACTTTAAGTGGAGATATTGGTAAAAAGATTTTAGCAGGGAAAAAGAAAAAAATTGTCTGGAATATGAAAGCCGATGGTGTAGATTTACAGGGCGAAGAGTTGAATGTGAAAGTTTTGGCTTTTAAGCCTAAAAGTTTGGCGAACGAATTAGCCGACATTGTCGAAATTGAGCGCGGGAGGCAGCTCAAAAGTCGTGAAAGTATTATTGAGAAGAATGGAACTAAGCTTGTAGGCAAACTGAACAAAAGATTTTGCAACAACAACTTAATATTTCTATCAAATGATGGCAATAATCTTACTTTAAATCCAGATGAAATTGAGACAATCAAAAGCAATGTATATAGTAAAGATACAATTGGATTGAAAAATGGCGATGTGATATCCGGCACTATTAAATATATTTATCCAAATGATAGAATTATTCTAAGGTCAAAGAAAAATAATGAATATTTAATTCAATGGACGGATATAAAGTCTGTAAGCAGCACTGTTAATCGTTATTTTGCTAAGGGCTACTTTTTAATGCCATACCTTCAAGCCAGTGATTTTCCAGTATTGGGAATAAGATATGGCTTGCTTAATGATTGGGGCTATTATACGCAATTAGGCTTTGGAGGAGCGGTTGATTTTGGAATCGGAGTTTCTAAATATATTTATTCTATGAATAATACAGATGTTCATGCGGCTTTTGGCTTTTATTATAATGACTCAGTTCAAGGTATGGATGGTTACACATCTACTGGTGCTGATTTTAGCTTTATGGGACGTAAAAGAAAACTAATGTATAATGTTGGGTTGGGAGTACCACTAAGAAACGGTTTAATCTCTGTGACTTTAGGGGTCGGCTATGTATTTTAAGTCGAAAATCCGGTTTGCTTAAACTGTAAAAAAGCAAATAGAAAACGCCAAGTTTGTTATGGTCTTTAGAGTTAGGAAATAAATGGAAGAGTTGGAAATTAAAATAAATATCAATAGAATAAGAATATGAATAAAATATTATTTTTAGTGGCTTTATTAAGCCTGTTTTTCGCTAAAGGATTTGCTCAAGAGAGTAAGATCGAGAATACTCAGTTGCAATTGTCTGGTGACAATTTGATAATTACTTATGATGTAGTTGGATCAAGTAGCTTGGATAATGTATGGCTTGAAATAAAGACTACAAGTAATAAAATGATAAATGCTAAAACTTTAAGTGGAGATATTGGTAAAAAGATTTTAGCAGGGAGAAAGAAAAAAATTGTCTGGAATATGAAAGCCGATGGTATAGATTTACAGGGCGAAGAGTTGAATGTGAAGGTTCTGGCATTTAAACCTAAAAGTTTGACGAATGAATTAACCGACATTGTTGAAATTGAACGTGGAATGCAAAGCAAAAGTCGGGATAAAATAGTCAATAAAGATGGAAGTAAGATTACCGGGAAATTAGAAAGCCGATTTGCAACCAGTAATATGAAATTTGTATCTGCCGATGGAAATTATCTTACTCTAAATCCCGATGAAATTGAAAAAATAAACAATAAAATATATAGCAAAGATACAGTCTACTTAAAGAATGGTGATATTGTATGTGGTACGATTAAAGAAATTTTTCCGAATAACAAAATAACAATTCAATCAATAAAAAATGATAGATATTCAATTCAAAATACTGATATAAAATCTATAAGTACTTATTCAAGTAACTTAAGTTATTATGGGAAGAGTTATTATGCAATGCCAATTATTCAAGTTACAGACCCATTACTATTTGGACTTAAATTTGGGATTGTTGATGATTTGGGATATTATGGGCAATTCAGTTATGGTGATTACTGCAGTATTTATGGAATTGGAGCATCAAAATATATTTATTCAGTAGGCAATATTGATATTCATGCTACTTTAGGATTAAATTATAGCTCTATAGATGAAAGTTATTCTGGTTATACAAAATCTCTAGGATTTGATGGCGGTTTTATTGGTCAGTATAGACATTTTGTATTTAATTTAGGTTTTGGAGTGCCGTTTAAGGATAATGGTTTGTCTAACATTACTTTTGGTTTTGGATATTCATTATCGGCTATAATGAACAGTTTTGGATTAAAATAGCTTGATAATTTTAATAATTTCTGCTGCTAGAGGTCTGAAGTTAAAAGTTGGAAATGATATATTTTGTCTATCAATACTGTTGTGTATGCCTTTTCAATCAGAGAATGTTCATGCTTACTTTCTAAAGATAAATAATATGGAGTATTTATGTATTATCTTCTTAAAAAAATGTAGAGACTAAAATGATATCTCTTATGATGAACTTTATAATTTATTATTAAAGTGAACTCAAATTTTTTGAAGGTATGTAATGAAGAGTGAAGATTTTTTTCGATGTCTATAAGGATTAAATATAACTTAAAAAGTTAAAATTGGAATATAAATAGAAAAGAGATGAATATAAATAGAACTTTATTTTTAGTGGCTTTTATAAGCTTGCTTTCCTCTAAAGGTCTTGCTCAAGAAAGTAAGATCGAGAATACACAACTGCAATTGTCGGGAGATAATTTGATAATAACTTATGATGTCGTCGGGTCGAGTAGCTTGGATAATGTATGGCTTGATATAAAGACTACAAGTAATAAATCGATACATGCTAAAACATTTAGCGGAGATATTGGCAAAAAGATTCTTGTGGGGAAAAAGAAAAAAATTGTCTGGAACATGAAAGTCGATGGTATAGATTTACAGGGCGAAGAGTTGAATGTGAAAGTTTTGGCTTCTAAGCCTAAAGTTTCGTTGAACGTATTAACTGATATTGTCGAGATTCAACGAGGGAGGCAAAGTAAAAGTCGCGACAACGTAATTAATAAAAATGGAAGTAAGATTTCCGGAAAATTAGAAAGCCGATTTGCAAGCGATAATCTGAAATTTGTATCAACAGATGGTAATAATCTTACTTTAAATCAAGATGAAATTGAAAAAATAAAAAATAGGGTTTGTAGTAGAGATACTGTTTATTTGAAAAATGGTGATCGTATGTCCGGTACCATTAAAGAAATTTACCCAAATGACAAAATTATTTTAAGATCAAAAAGGGATAATCAATATTCAATTCAATATGCAGATATTAAGTCAGTAAGTACTTATTCTAGCAATTTAGGTTATTACGGGAGAAGTTATTTTGCAATGCCAATAATTCAAATGTCTGATCCTTTTTTATTAGGTCTGAAATTCGGGGTTATTGATAATTGGGGTTATTACGGACAATTTACTGCAGGTTTAAGTGGTACAGAAAGTGATCAAGCGAGCACTCACGATATTCATATTGTCGAAATTGGTGCTTCAAAGTATATTTTTTCAACAACAAATGTTGATATTCATGCAACTCTGGGTGTTAGTTATAGTTCTTACAATTCTTATGATTATGATTATTATGGCACTGACAACTATGATGGGACAAAAAACTCTCTTGGAGTTGACCTTGGTTTGATTGGTCAATATCATCATTTCGTATTTAATCTAAGTATAGGGATTCCGTTTAAGACTAAATTATTTAATGTGGGAATTGGTGTCGGTTATTCATTATCTGCCAAATAAGAATAGCTATAGGAAATTTGAACGACAAAGTTTTCTCTGATTATTTATCAGAAAGTTGGTTTGAATTCAGTCCGAATATATCTGAATAAATAATAAGGCGTAAGATCCACTAATAATTATAAGCTCAGATGTCTAAACTATTTGGGATCAATGCTCCATGGCAACAAATAAATCTGATATTGGACATATAAATAAATTCGCAATAATCAATTCCGGGATGCCGAAAACGGGAAACAAAGAGTAGGCACAAATAAAATTATATTACTTATGAAAAAGACTTTAATTATCAGCTTAGTATTTGTGTTAATAGGTGGAATTGCCACAGTTAGTGCGCAAACACAAAAAGAAATTACGAAAGAGCGTAAGCAAATAGAAAAACTCTCAAATAGTGAGTTGAATGAGAAGGCTTCGAAAGCGGCAAGAAAAGAAGCAAAGAAACTTTCTAAAGAAGGTTGGTTGACGACTCCGGGTGCATTGCCTATAGATAAGCAGTTGGACCACTCTTACAAGATGCAATATGAATATGATGAGAATCAGTATTCGAAATATATTATGGCTGAAGCTATGTCCATAGGGGAAAATTATGATGCAGCAAAAATGCAAGCATTGGAACTTGCAAAACAAAATTTGGCGGGTCAAATTCAAACCGAGATAACTGCCATTATCGAAAATACTGTTGCAAACCAGCAAATGGATGCAGGACAAGCAGCTTCTATTACTAAAACAGTATCCGCCAGTAAGAATTTGATTTCGCAAAGTATGGGACGCGTAATTCCAGTAACGGAAGTGTATCGCGCATCAAAAAAGAACAAAGAAGTACTTGTGCGTATTGCTTATAATAGTGCTATGGCAATGAATGCAGCCAAAAAAATTGTCAAAGAAGAATTGGAAAAGAAAGGTGAAGATTTGCATCTGCAATTAGATAAAATTTTTGGAACAAAATAATCGAGTGTTTTATCCGTCAATTAGCAAAGGGCTTGTTGACGGATAATTTGTTGCATACAATATGAAAAGAGCATTGTTTTGTTTTATGTTATTTGTCTCATTACATAATTTTGCGCAAAATAAAGCGCAAACAATTTGTGGTGAATATATTTATTACCCCCCTTCTAATGTGTCTGTCGATGATGCTGTGAAAACAGCCATCGAGCGCGCTAAAATAGCGGCATTAGCAGAAAAATTTGGGACGCTTATCAGTCAGAACAATTCCACAGTGGTAAAGAATGAGAACGGACAATCTACAACCGATTTTACATCCTTGGGAGGAAGTGAAGTGAAAGGTGAATGGATAGAAGACACGAAGACTCCAGAAACAAAGGTCTCTTATGAAAAGGACATGTTGGTAGTGAAAGCAAATGTATGTGGCAAAGCTAGAGAAATAACACGTGCAGCAGTAGATTTTTCTGCAAAGATACTCCGTAATGGGATTGATCGCAACTCTGAAAGTGATATATTTAAAAATGAGGATGATTTTTACCTCCAATTTAAATCACCGATAAATGGGTATTTGGCGGTATATTTAATTGATAGCGAACAGAGGGCTTTCTGTTTACTTCCTTATGCGAGTAATATAACCGGAAAAGTTGCAATAGAGCATGGTAAAGAGTATATCTTCTTTTCAAGAAAAAACCTTTCGACTGAAGAAGCACGATTAATAGAAGAGTATAAGCTGACAGCAGAGAGGGATATAGAATATAATCAGATATATATTATCTTTTCTCCAAACGAATTTACGAAAGCAAATGATAATATAACATCGAATAATTTGCCTCGTGAACTTTCATTCAACGATTTTCAACGTTGGTTGCTTAAATGCCGAAATCGGGATAATGATATTAGAGTAGATAGTAAAACGATTGAAATAAGAAAATAATAATCAATTGTAACAATTAAGAAATAACCAGTAGTTTATTTTAAATGTTATAACCCTTTTCAAATCATTCCATTCTGAAATTGCTTTTTAGTTGTAAACAAAGATTATATTTGCAATGCGTTTTATAAATTTATAAATATGAGCATTTGGAAAATTATTAAAAGATAAACTAAAATTTGGAGGTTAACATGCAAGTCAACTCAATAGGAAACTTAAGCGCAACAAGCTTTGGGCACAAATCACACAAACATGAAAAAGAATGCCCAAACTGTTCTCAAGATAATGGAATGGTAAGCGTTCCGCGTCTTGTGTACAACAAATTGCTAGGAATGGCAATGTTGGCAATGGCAACAGGTGGCGTTATGACAAGCTGTAGCCCTAATGATGGCAATGAACCAACACCTCCGATTCCGCCGATTGTTGTTCCTGTTGATACAGTTGCTCAATCTGCAACCCAAAAAGCCCTTGTGGATATGAAAACAAAATTGGGACTTGCTTCTGTAAGAACAACAGATAAAGTGGATGCGAAATCTATCATAAGAAAAGGTGATGTGGTTGAATTCGGATATCACGATAAAAATAGTGATTATACTTATAAATTTAAAATAAATGAAAGCTTATCTACTAAGGATAAAATGGTATATGATGGAGCCGGTCATGATAATATTACTGGAGCAGATGATGTTCTTCGCCGAACTATCTCTTCAACTTCTACAGGTCTTCTATTTAAAGACGAAAGCGAATCCAACGGCGAATTTGTTCCAGATGGAACAAGAGAGTATGTAGCGAATGCTGATGGAACTTTTGACGAATATTTTATTAAATCAGATGGAACTAAAGAAAAAGGTTATACTTACAGCGTAAATAATCCGACCTCTTTAGTTAAAACGTCCGCTGTTACCGGTACAGTATATAAAGTTGACAATATTACAATTACTCAAAAATAAAATTTTCTAACTACAAAAAAACCTTGTTTCGCCCAAGATTGGTATGAATGGCTATGCTGGCAATGTTTAGCTGCCGGAATCGGGATAATGATATTCGAGTAGATAGTAAAACGATTGAAATAAGAAAATAATAATAATCAATTGTAACAATTAAGATATAACCACCCGTAGTGCATTTGGCTCAGAATGCCTGTAAAGCACATTGGTGTTTATTTTCACTGTTTTTAGTCTAATAAAGCCTTTAGGCTTATAGTCTTTTTCAATAAAGTCAGATAATAATAGCTTTATTGGAAAAATTTAATTCCAAAAAGACAGAATATAGAGAATCGATGGTACTAAATAAACGTGTTATTTGGAAAAAAGTGCTCCACAGCTACTTATATCCCAAATGCACTACGGGTTATAACCTTTAGTTTGTTTTTCTTGATAATAAGCTCCTTTCAAATTATTCGATTTGGAAAGAGCTTTTTATTTGAAATATAAGTCCCCAATTGAAATACCATATGCGTGATTTGAAAGGTGCTTTTCTAATAGATGACATACTTCATTTGAGTAAATCATATACTTGATTAACTGCTTTCTATGTTTGATTAATCATTTAAAATAGCCTGCTGAATTCTGATTTTCAAGGGAAATAAAAATATTTCCAGCTGAGGCATTGTGCATTAAAATATTATGTCTATCTTTGCAACCCATTTTGGACAAAAACCAAAAGGATATAAATAAAGTATTTAAGTTATCAAAAACAAAGTAAAATGCCTACAATTCAGCAATTAGTTAGAAAAGGAAGAGCAGAACTCATCGACAAAAGCAAGTCGCCAGCGCTGGATTCATGTCCACAACGTCGCGGTGTTTGTGTTCGTGTGTACACTACAACTCCAAAAAAACCGAACTCAGCTATGCGTAAAGTAGCTCGTGTGCGCTTAACTAACCAAAAAGAAGTGAATGCTTACATTCCGGGCGAAGGACACAACTTACAAGAACACTCTATCGTAATGGTACGTGGTGGTCGTGTAAAAGACCTTCCGGGAGTACGTTATCACGTGGTTCGTGGAACACTCGATACAGCCGGCGTTAATGGCCGTACGCAACGTCGTTCTAAATATGGAGCAAAACGTCCAAAAGCAGGAGCAGTAGCCGCTAAAGGTGCACCAGCAAAAGGCGGAAAAAAGAAATAAGTAGAACACCGAAACGTCGTTTAGGCTGAAAATGCCCAAAACAAGTTTCAATCTCCTTTCAAAAAGAACTAACAAAATCAAGTTTAAACACTTGTTTGCGTTTTAAGGTAGCAGATGAAAGGTTGAGTAAATGACTCGGTGGAGTCGTTGAAGTAAGACTAAAGCAACCAAAAAAACAAAAACGGAAATTTTTAAGTAAAATGAGAAAATCGAAACCAAAAAAGAGGGTCGTATTACCTGATCCGGTTTTCAATGAATCAATGGTAACAAAGTTTGTTAACCACTTGATGTATGATGGCAAGAAATCAACTGCCTTCGACATTTTCTATTCATCGCTCGAAACAGTGAAAGCTAAGCTTCCGAACGAAGAAAAATCCCCACTTGAAGTTTGGAAAAAAGCCCTCGAAAATATCACTCCGCTGGTAGAAGTAAAATCTCGTCGTGTGGGTGGTGCTACATTCCAAGTTCCTACAGAAATCCGTGCTGATCGCAAGGAATCAATTTCAATGAAAAATCTTATATTGTACTCTCGCAAACGCGGAGGACGCTCGATGGCTGATAAATTGGCTGCCGAGATTGTTGATGCATTCAATAACCAGGGTGGTGCTTTCAAACGTAAGGAAGATATGCACCGTATGGCTGAAGCTAACCGCGCATTTGCACACTTTAGATTTTAATTGAACAATAACAATTATAAAAAGAAAATCTAGTTAATAATGGCTAAAGGTGATTTAAGTTATAATAGAAATATCGGTATCATGGCGCATATCGACGCCGGAAAGACAACAACTTCCGAGCGTATTCTGTTCTACACCGGTTTGACACACAAAATTGGTGAAGTACATGATGGTGCTGCTACCATGGACTGGATGGAACAAGAACAAGAACGTGGTATTACTATCACTTCTGCTGCTACAACTACATCGTGGGATTATTTAGGTGAGAAATATAAAATCAACCTTATTGACACCCCGGGACACGTTGACTTTACAGTAGAAGTTGAACGTTCACTTCGTATTCTTGACGGTGCTGTTGCTACTTTTTGTGCGGTTGGTGGTGTTGAGCCTCAATCTGAAACTGTATGGCGTCAGGCTGATAAATATCATGTGCCTCGTATTGGTTTCGTAAATAAAATGGACCGTTCCGGTGCCGACTTCTTTGAAGTTGTTCGTCAGGTTAGAGACGTTTTAGGTGCAAAACCATGTCCAATTCAAATTCCAATCGGTGCTGAAGAAAAATTCAAAGGCGTTATCGATTTAGTGAAGATGAAAGCGATTTTGTGGCATGACGAAACTATGGGCGCAGAATATGAAGTTGATGAAATACCAGCAGATTTGTTGGCTGAAGCTGAAGAATGGAGAGATAAAATGCTCGAAATCGTTGCTGAATATGATGATGTTTTGATGGAAAAATACTTTGATGATCCTTCTACTATTACTGTAGAAGAAATTCAGGTGGCTATCCGCAAGGCTACACTTTCAATGGAAATTAATCCTATGATTTGTGGTTCGGCATTCAAAAATAAAGGTGTACAAACTATGCTTGATGCTGTTTGTGCTTACCTTCCAAGTCCGTTAGATACTCCTGAAACAATAGGATTTGATCCACGTGACCCTGAAAAACAAGTAGTACGTCATCCTGATGCTTCTGAACCTTTGTGTGCATTAGCATTTAAGATTGCTACCGACCCTTATGTTGGTCGTCTGTGTTTCTTCAGAGTTTATTCAGGTAAACTGGAAGCTGGTTCATACGTTTATAATACCCGTTCTGAAAAGAAAGAGCGTATTTCTCGTATTTTCCAAATGCACTCTAACAAACAAAATGCCGTTGAATTAATTTCAGCAGGTGATATAGGCGCCGGAGTTGGATTTAAAGATATCCGTACCGGTGATACATTGTGTGACGAAGGTCATCCGATTACATTGGAATCGATGGACTTCCCTGCACCGGTAATTGGTATTTCTATTGAGCCAAAGACTCAAAAAGACTTAGATAAATTAGGTCTTGGATTATCAAAATTGGCTGAAGAAGATCCTACATTTACAGTTCATACTCAGGAACAATCTGGTCAAACTATTATTAGTGGTATGGGTGAGCTTCACCTTGAAATCATTATTGACCGTTTGAAACGTGAGTTTAAAGTAGAATGTAATCAAGGTCGTCCTCAGGTAAACTATAAGGAAGCGATTACTCAAGAAGTTCAATTGCGTGAAACTTACAAGAAACAATCGGGTGGGCGTGGTAAATTCGCGGACATGATTGTGAAAGTAGGACCAATGGATAAAGACTTCGAAGGTGGTCCATTACAATTTA
>Ga0302296_1000044_pt1 | contig 97323 bp, 90 predicted proteins | sample III_Fen_N3_1_FD_194546 | JGI IMG/M metagenome (GOLD analysis project Ga0302296, IMG submission 194546) | Peat permafrost microbial communities from Stordalen Mire near Abisko, Sweden - III_Fen_N3_1 | ecosystem: Environmental > Terrestrial > Soil > Wetlands > Permafrost | place: Sweden: Abisko... | reverse complement strand
GGCAACGTTTTCATTACCAGCGGGGGCAGCATTAGTACCGGTAGTAGCAACTGCTCTTATGATTGTTGTATTAACAACTCCGTTAACATCGATGCATCCAGCTGTAATTGCGCCTGCAGCGACTCCGAATGTAAGCTTCCTAAGATTGTAAGATTTGGCTGCGGGAAGATCGCCGACAGCAACACCAGTTGGGTTGGTAATAATATCGATAACTTTCTTGACATCACTATCGCTTGCAGATTTGACCTCATTGATAATTTTTGCTACTACATCGTTTGTGAAAAGGGTATCTAGGTTCGCGGCGGCCCCGGGAGTCCTATCTACATTCCCGCCACCTGCATTCCATGACCATGTAACTGGTGCATAAGTGTAACCAGCAGCAAGAAGCAATTGATTGACGGACTTAAAATTATTTCCCTTAATTTCGGTAATAATTTCTTCCATTCGTTTGGTGATATCTTTCTGAGCCTTTGGAAGTTCCAAATTAAATTGAGCTTGATTTGCCATACCGGTCAATCTACGGGCAGGGTCAAAGTTAGGGTCAAAGATATTAATGTCAGCATCTTTCAGAGCAGTTAAGATATGAATCAAAGTTGCTCTTTGGATGTTCTTAACAGCTTCCGAAACATATTCGACTATGTGCTTTAGTTTGTTACTGGATACGGTATCGGGATTTAAATGATCGAATGTTAAGCTACCTGCACCAGGTTGTCCAGGAGCAATAACGGCAACGGCAGCATCCCATCTAGCCCCGTTGGCAACTATATAAGGCTTGTGTTTATATGTTTTGTTAAGCGCCTTAGGAAGGGCTCTCAACATATTTACGAAGGATGTAGGTCTCAAATCAGTAAGACCGAGATTTCCAGCGCGATCGAGTACGATGCTCAGAGCATCTCCTTGACCATAAATGCCGGCTCCATTATCACGACCTGGTCTGAGAGGTCTGCAATCTGTAACTCCGAAGAAGAATGGTAGAAGTGCAGCTGCAGTTTTCTTTGTATTTCCAAGTTTGGTGTTTTCAACAGTTTGCCAATTTGCATAAGAAGAACCAGCAGATGTAAGATTATTCCCAACACTAGCGGCTAATTCTGCATTCGCAAGGGCATTTCCTCCGATACCAGCATTAGCACCATCTCTGTTGATAGTATACAAATTGTCGTATCCAGCCGTTATCTGTGCATTTGACTTATCTTTAGACACATGTATAATTCCCCTAAGGAAATCTTTCCATGCTCTATTAGCATAAGTTATACGTTCCCTATTTACGGTAGATCTGCCGCTCGCAATAATGGCTCTAATAGTTTGATCATCCGTGATAGTAGAACTTTGTCTGGTTTCTTTCAAATCCGACAATGCTCCAGCGCCGTTCAAGTAATAAGTTCTTGCATATCTAGTATCGGTAATATTGTTCGGACCAGAGCCAAAGTATACTGTATTCTCTGGCTTAATTGTTCTTTCATAAGTCTCGATGTCTTCCTTAAAGTTTAAGAACAACTCGGCAACTTCTAAAGGAGTCAGTCTTTCTAGGGTGTTTACATCGGGTAAACCGAATGCCCTATACTTTTTATTGGGCGCATTTACAGGTGCAATGGTAGTTGCAATGGAAGTATGGAAGTTAGGTCCAAGGCAATCAGTGACCCCGTCTCCTACATTCCCTTCAAATTCTGTTAAAATAGTAGGACTAGATACAAGATCAGGTACTGAGAATAACACTCCGTTTCCAACTAGATTACAGAAACGATTCATGTACTTAAAGACAGAGTTATTCGGTCCGAGTCCAGTATTGCCGATGAGGGATTTCTGGAACTTTAACCAATCTGACATATCGGCGACTTCGATTCCTAATTCTCTCGCAAGTAGTTGGATGAGTGTATTATTATTAGCATTTGCAGCAGTAAAGAATGTAGTCAGATCAATGTTACTCGGAGTGGCACGGGTATATTCAATTCCATTTAGGGTGTAGAATGTCGGGGCCAGTGCTGCCCAGGAGGTTAACACTGAAGCCATCAGACCACTTACAGATTTGTTATCTAACACCGCATGAAGTAGTAGATTTTCAAGTAAATTCTCAATATAAACAATATCTGCATTCGTGACGTTAACGTTAATGGCTCCCAATGCTGTTAAAAAGTCTGAATTCGATGCTACGGCTTTGGCAGCATTTTCGATCTTCTTTCTATTAACTAGTTTACTCAGAAGATGGCCACCATGAGATACTTTAGAAATGGCTTCCAGGTTGAGATAACCTAATCGGGGAATGTAGTACTTTTTGACAGTTAAGTGCGTAATTCCATTCAATAAACTTCCCCATATTGCGACAATTTCATTTCGAACAGTTAGTTGATCTGCAGCTGTACTGGTAATACCATCTGCGTGGGAACAAATAGTATCAGCTGATGTCTCTAGAGCAGGTGTTGCAGGAGCATTAGCATTACCAACTGCTAATATTATAGCGGCTCCTAAAGCTGCCGTAGCAACAGTGGTTTTTGCTCGTTCCAAGAACAATCTTTTATTTATTACTTTGGAAAATACTCCTCTATTTGCTTCTATTTCTGCTTCAAGGAAAAAGTACCACGGCTCTGTTTCACATATGTTGTTTACCTGCTCGTATTTATAAACCATGGGCATAGGCTCGTAGTCATACATACCCGCATTTTCTAGACGTTCCATCATCTTATGAAGCCGAGTAGAAGGATCCTTCAATCTATTGTATACAGATGTGGTGTATCCACCAGGAATAGGAGCTCTTGTAGCGAGCAGAGAATAAGGTAAGGCAAGCGAGTCATTAGCACCAGCGGCTCCGTGAACATCGGGATCTCTTTGACCGGCTGCCAGTCCGGCAATTCCATTATTATCTTCGGCAGCATTATATGTATAGTTTTGCTGACCGCGTTGCAATTGTGCTGTATAAGTACCGGAGAGAGGCAAACCATCCTTTGTTGCAGCAATCGAACGAATAAAGGTTACTTGCGAAGCTGTCATTGTCGCACGATCCCATCCAGTGTATAGAGCATGAGCCTTTTCAGTCTTAGTATTTTTGGTATCTACTAGATTGTTGGCGATCAGCAACATATTCGCATCTGCTTTGCTTTCAAGTACTTTACGTGTGAATTGAGCATCAGTCGCAGGGAAAGTTGCCAATTTGGTGAAGAATGAATCAGTTGTTTGATCAATCTTCGCAGTAGGATATCTAATCAGAACTGTATGTGGGTTGCTAACGCGATCGAGCTTCTTGAGGAATCTGTGAATAAGCACATATTTCATGAATTCATCATACTTGTGGCGCAGAAGCTCAGCTTCGTTAATGTCAATAATACGAAGTTGTTGCAAACCTGCAACTTCACGAGACAGGCTCTCTCTTTCCATTGGATTCATCGAGAAACGCCCTTGGATCTTTGCAGCCAATTCAGGATTACTCTTTCTCAGATAACTTCTAAGAGAGTCTACTCCGTCTTTGTCTTCATTGCCCTCAACTTGACCTTGCACATAAAGTACAGTGGAATTGTCGCTGCCCATTGAGATAGCGCTAGCTTCGATATAGTTGCACAAGTTCTCATAAATCTTCGAGGGTTTCATGAATACTTTCTTGTATAACTCCTGTCCACCGAAACTTTCGCCAATCTTAAGGAAAGCCGCAAGAATGTTCTTCAAAGCAACCATTCCCTCAAGTGTATTCTGGATATATTCTCGTCCTTTGAAGTCAGCGCCCAAGTCTCGTACTAAATAGGGGTTACCAGGCAAATGCTTGACAACATCAGTTGGATCGCGGATATAGTTCTCGTTTTCCTCGCGCACAGCTTCCATATAATGGATGTCGTCGTCGATATCCCTATAAACGGAACTGGCGTCAACCGTAAAGTGACCGGGAACTGAGCCAGAAGCAGTATGTTTGTCTCCAACATCAAGTCCATCTCCTTCACGATATGCGGGAAATTCATCGAACAGCTTGTGAACGGCTGCTCCAGAACTTGCTGAATACCAATCATAGATCAACTCAACGCCATCTAACATATTCTTGATGTCTCGTACTTCTTGTGGATTTTTAACAATTCCATCAGTGAACAACCGCAGATATTCATCGATAGCTTCTACGGTTTCCCAGAAACTGATCTTGGTATCTCTCTGGAAGAAGAGGAATTCATGGATTTTCGTAACAGTGGCTTTGTCCATAACAGACTCGGGTACTCTGTCCAATTCAGCTTTGCGGTCTTCGTGCCACTTTCTAATCTTTTGGATTCTGCTAGCGACACTCTTGCTGCGAAGATCGCCATATTTAGCAGAATATGCATCAAGTTCAGTTTTTGACTTCTCGAGATTTTGCTTAATTCTAGCAGAGTTGAAGACCATTTTGAATCGCATGATAGTTTCCTGCAAATCATAAATAATAGGAGTGTACTTGCGCATAGCTTCAGCTGCACCCGTTCTGATTTCTTCTGGCTCTAGAGGTTCGCCTGCACCGACTCGGTTTTCGTCCGAGTAAATATATTCACATCCTTCATTTTCGGCAGACCCAGAAACAGTAGCAATATTCTGCTTGAAGTTGGTCAATCTATCGGCAAATCCGTGACACAGAACAACAATCTTATTTAGGGTGTCGATAAACTCGGTAATTTTAGTCTTTGTGCCAGCATCCGACACGCTGATTGTGGCGAATATATCTCTCATAGCCATCAATGTATTCACGAATGTATCGGCAGATTCCCGAGCAACTGTGTTAAGACCATAAGATTCTGACACCAGGACAGTGGCGAATCTCTTTTTGTTGATTTCAAGGTAAGTACTTAGGCGTTCAACAGCTTCAACTGCTTGTTCGAGTTCAAAGCTAATCTCAATGGTGCGACCAAGAGTATTCATTAGTGCACTAAATTGCGCAGTCAAAACCACGATGAGTTTTCTAAGTTCTTCATCAAACATCTTTTCGAGCGTCTCCTTGACTTGCCCGCGAATCTCAATGCGTTTATCAAGGGTCCGTCTTTCATCAGAAGGAAGATCATTGATAAGTTCTCCCTTGCCAAAATATGTAGGATTAGTTTGAACCAGTGTGTCGAGAAACTCGCTATATTTCATTAGCTTGCGCAATTCATCAAAATCCTTGTTGTTGGTCTTCAAGATAATTTCATTCAGTCTGTCATGGATAAGCTTACTCTTGTCGACGGCTTTCTTAATATCTTCGATTTTGAGCCCGAACTTGGTAAGAATGTTATTTACATATTGGGTATAATAGGCAGTTCCCACCATTTTACCAAGCAGATGCTCTAGTTTTTGGTTGAATTGAGACTTTACTCCGTCGGCTCCTCGACCAGGTTTAAGCTCAGAGTACGAGTCGATAATCTTCTTGAGATTGACATCAACACTTTCTGGTTTGAGATTAAGCAGGTTTTCCAACATGGAGATATACAAGTTAGACATTTCGGACAATTCGCCAAGCACAGCTAGCTGGTCGGAAACGAGTTTTTGTGTATGTGCGTCTGGCATATCCTTTAATGGCTCAGAAGCCCCTAATCCATCGCTGATGGTTCTTGTCAACTCGCTAACCGCCTTGAGATTATTCAGTGCGTTGCGAATCGAGTCATAAAACTTGATGTATTCGGACATCACACCATTTTGCAGGCTTCCGAGGAACTCGATAATAGTCTCAAATAGGTCATTGGCGTCCATGTTCACGTTAATGAGTTTAGGCCAAGTTTCGTTAATCTTCTCAGCGATCTTCTCCAACAACTTTCTTTGGGCTTCGGGACTTTCATTAAATTGCTTGCGGTTGTGTGGACCAGGAATGGCATCGAAGATTGCAGAAATAATATTATCTACTTTCTCATTGTGGCTGAATCCATTTGTATTGAGATTGGGCTTGTTTAGAATTTTGCTGAAGAAGTCAATAGTACTATCGACGAATTTCTTCTTAGTGTCGAAGTTAAGCGAATCCTTATAGATTGCCAAACTTGTGAGGTCGTTACCTCCGAGAAACACAGAGTCTTGGCACTCACAACCACCTTTGACAGTGTTGTTTGATCTACCTGCTCCAGTTGCGATGTATTCTGCGAATTTTAGATATCCGTTTTCACAAGATCCCGAGAATACTCTGCCCTTAAAATCATCATTGATTTCGCGAATGAGCGAATCATAGATGTATGCGTAATTCCCATTTGTGGTTTTTGCCTCTTTGATTTTCTGGAGGAGTTGTTGTTTGTCTTTGATTCCTTCGTATTCGACTCCGGCCGATTTAAGGTAAAACCCATACTCGGTTCTTCGAATCTGCTCGTCCAAGTCCAATTTGACCGAACTTTGAGTCGAATTCAATTGACTCAAATTTCGAGTTTCTGAAGATGACTTCGGAGTTGATGGACCGGAACCCATTGGAATATATCTACTCGGTCAAATTTCTTTAAATGAAATTAACTTTGGTGAAAAGTAATGACCTTTTTTAGGGAATTTTCAACCGAAAGATCGAAGTACTCAAATTGCACGTAATTACCCAGTTAAATCAACACACTCTCAAGTCACATAAATAAGACCTTATTTTCTTTACTAAACACATTCCTGGCGTAAAGGATGTCATTATATTTTAAAGATTTCGAATGACACTTTCGGACATTAATTTATATATTTAAGGTTTTTTGCAAGACTATTATACAACATGGTTAAGTACTTCTGTAACATCTCCAAATATCTCGAGGCTAAAGATAAGGAGCTCTATGATATTATGGATGCAGTCTGTGCGTTGGGTTTACTTTCAGGTAAGGGTCGGGCAAACGGAGTTACCTTTCTCATTCCCAAAGACGCCAAAATAAGAGCCGAGTTGAAGAAACTGGTTGATTCTGAGAAGCGCGAGGAGTACCAAAAAGCATCTGAGATTTTGGCGGCTCATGTTATCTCAGATAATCTAAAAACTCCTGCTGATTTTAAGGCTAAGGCAGCTGAACTATCCAATGCTCTTGGGAGAGCCATTAAAGTAGATGTTTCTAAATCATCTGCAACCGAAGTAGTATTTGCGAACGGAGCAAAAGCCACAATTGCGAGTGATTTTTCTGATGGGTCTCGTCGAGATTTCCTAAATGTTTATCACTTGGTCGGACCCGCGATGCCCACAGATACCGAACAAAAGGTGATTAAGATAATTAGAGGTCAAAAGACAGGAAAGGGCGAGCCAATTATGGGCGGCTACCAAGTTAGCAAGAATCAGATTACCGAAAACAGATTTCAACTTGGGCTTCTTGTCGAAAATGAAGAACGTCTGATTCTTCAGGGGCGTCGGCAAAACAATGCAAATGCGTATCTAGGAACCTCTGCTATCTTTTACAGAATATTGATAGATGGAGCTGCAGGTAGATTAGCTAACTCTGGTATTGATGCAAACGAATGGTCACGTGTACTCAATACTCGGGCATTACCTATTTATTCGCGGTCTATCGCCGATTTCTACCTTTTGTCGGAACCTCATGGTAGATTCTATAGTTCCGAATACTACATCCCAAGCAATATTTTCAACTATATTTTCGAACATATCGTTAAAAACGTATCTGAGATTCACGCAAACCCATCTCCGGTATTCGCCGAAGTAGAGAAGTTGCTCGAGGGTAATGTAAAATATGATACAATCTGCTTCAATAGTGCAGCCAAGAATGCGTTCCTAGATACCATCGATGAAGATAGACTCGGCATTATCAACAGCATTGACACCAAGTTGGGTATAACCGCTGTTGGTGAGATCAAAGCTAAATACGACTCGTTGCCCACATTCAGGGTTAACGGCAAATGCGTCTTCCCCGAAGAGTTAAATCAATTATACCAATCAAATGGAGACTTGAAGCGTAGTCAAGATTTGTTCAGATTCTCTATTTTCATGAAATTCGACACTAAGTTGGGTGGGTCAAATTATGATGTTAACGATTTCAATGATGCTGTAGAAATTATCGCTGATATCATGCACGGGGATAACAAGCAGTTCAAGTTTGATAATATTGACAATGCATCCTTTGGCGACACTGTGCGAGAGGGTCTTAAGATGTTTGTTAACTCTATGCACTTCCTGTTTGTACCACACTCGGGCGCAGAACTTAACAAGTTGACCATCAAGAACACTTCAGGTAAACCAGGGGCTGAAGAATTATGGAATACTTTACTCAAAGTGCAGCAGCGACAAGGTAGATTATTTGGCATCAGTGCCGACAAAGTACCAGAAGTAGATAGACAATTACTTCGATCCGCGCTCACTCAGATGGCTGCTAAAAACCCCCAAATATCAGAAGCTGTCAATCTAATCCTAAATTCATAAACCGCGCAATGGTACTTGGGCTTGATTGTTTTGTTGACCTATATAAATAAAAAATGAAATATCATATAAGAGAGTAAGATGTACGTCCCAATTGTCTGCATCACATGTTCGAGGACTATAGGTGATAAAGCTGATGCCTTTCATTTGATGGTAAAAATCAAGAATATGGGAAAAGTACCCAAAGTTCACGATATTCCCGACCCAGAGATGAACATGACTTATGAGGAAATCCTAGATAGTTTGGGGATTAAAGCTACATGTTGTAGAAAGTCCATCATTACTTATGGTGATTTTATAGATTCATATCACGGCAACTGAGTTATATCGGGCAGGTACGAATTTCATTCTTTTTTACTTAAATAAAAAATTGAATAATGTATAATCCTTATCAACCAATAAACACATAAATGGCATCTAAATTCCCCCCATACAAGTCCGTCAATGTATTCCACAAGAATATCACTGAAGGCGTCTGGGAGATCATAATCACCCCTAAACAACCAAAAGAAGTAAAAGGAAAGAAAACGACAGAATGGAAAGACGAAACTGACTACAGTGAATTGGAAATCGACAGCAAAACCGAAATTAAGTACTTCAATGTAGGTTATATTGAAAAAGGTGCACCTGTACCAAAATGGCCCAATCCTATGTTAATTCTGGCTTCTGACATCAAGATTACCGGTGGCGTTACTGACTTTGTAGCTGCTGCTAGTGATCCTTCAAAGAAAGAGTTCGCATCGTACGGTCCGTCTGTCACAACTAATCGCGACGAGGCTAATAAACTTTACGAAATCTGTGAAAAGATTGACGAAGCAGCCACCGCATTCTTCATTAAAGCCGGCTTCCCAAAGAAGAGATTTGCTAAATACTACAGTCCAATGTGTAAAACACTGTATGGTCCATGTAAATTCAAACCTGAGTTGGCACACACTGCGAAAAAGATACCTGAATTGAGATTCAATCTTGATTTCGATAGAAAGTATGCTGGAAATCACCCTTATTCAGCATTACAAGATAAACCAAGAACGACAACAAAGGACTACGAAAAATCCGTGATTACCGCAACTAGCCAAAATGTTAAAAAGGTAACTTACGAAGATTATCTTATCGATGGAGCTCCAGTAACCAAGAATACTGCGCATAAGATTTACGCTAGAAATAGTGTTATGAAACTCGTCAAACTTGATTTCAGCGGTCTTACTATCAGTAAGGGTGGTTTAAAAGTATTGCAGCACATTCAAGAGGCTGTTATACAAGTAGCTCCCCCAGAAGAAAATGATGGTTATGATATGGATGAAGATCCAGAGATGGCTAAAATTCTTAATCAATCTTTAGCAATTGCAAACACTACAGTTCCAATCGCAAGTACAAGCACAGATATTCCAGTTGCAAGTACGAGTGGCAGTGTAGCTAACGGTAGCGAAGAGTCCGATGACTCTGGATTAGAAGATTAATTATACTCTATCTTCCGGCTCACACCAAGAAATACCCAATTTTTTCAATAATACACGCTCAGTCGACCTCTTGAATTCTACTTTTTTGTTATCTTTGAATAACCCATGCTGGTTTAACAAGAACCCTAACTTTTTGGCATGCGCGCGAATACGGATGTTAAACTGCTTTGAACCAGTAAAATGAAGCAAACTTGCACCCTTGTCGGTTCCTCGGAAAAGATCGCAAAACACATACTCACGCCCAAGTTTAAGCACTAATCCCTTGCGTTCTGGACCATTAGCATAAAGTTCGACTACATCAGCCACAGTCTGCAACTTTTTCAATGCCGCATCAATGTCGCCAAATGTGAGTAAATCTATGTCACCCAAATTCTGAAGTCCTCGTCTATAACTTCCCACTGGTATTATAGACTTCGGTAAATTCGGGATAAGCAGCTTTTCTGCAAGAGTCCTAGAGAAGCGTGACTGGATGTTATATTTCTTTATTAATTTGTCCATGGTATATTAAACCAAAAATGTTAATATGCTATTAATATATCTATATGGGAGTTAAAGTGGTGGATCAAAAAAGTATGTTTATGGCAGACATGAAGGCTGCATTACTCGGGGACCTTGCGTGGATTGAGGATAACATAAAGAAACTATATCCAGCAGAATTTGCTAGAGTTGGTTCTATAAAACCCGCAATTAAATGGGTGAAGTCTCGCGACTGCATTGTTATCGATGATTATTTTGCCATACTTAACTGGTTACCCATATTGACCCGACTAAGTCACCTGGGTTGGAGATGTCAATTTACAATACCCCAAGCATACCGCAACTATGGGTTCAGTATTGATGATGATTGGCGACTCGAAGGAGTACAACCCTTTCTCAGGGATTTTGCAGGAGCTCAAGTCAAGTTTATAGATGATACACCCATTGAGAATTTTATGAAAAAGTATAGCAAGTTTTCAACAAATCCTTTATTCTATGTTACTTCGGAGTTGGAGAATGCGTTTATTCCTCGGGCAAAATCTATAATCGTGGAGACCAACAAGGGTCACTTGGTGCGAATTTTACTAAAGTCTGTTTATGATCGAATATATCCGCCTAGGCTGAGCGATAATTTCATAGTTCAGGAAAATTACATAAGACTTCCGACATTTGCAGGCAGACAATCCCACAATGCGCTGATGAATGTAATCGATACACTAAATTATGTCATCAAGCGATACAATAAAATAACATTGGATATTCGCGATAACTTGGGGGGTAATATAAATCCATATGTGTATCTCATAACTAAACTTTTATATCCGGATAGTACATTCTTTAATAACGCAACCGTATATCATAAAGTGTCTGCCGATACAGTTAATGAGTACGCTGATTATGAAGTTGACACTGCTAGCAACATAGGTAAATCTTTCAGGGTTAATGCATTTACTGGCATTATCAATAGATATCAAGACTATATGGAACAATTCAAGACAAGATATACTGGGATTATAGAAATCCTGTACAATAGTAATTCAGCTAGTGCATCCGTTGTGTTGTTGAAGGCTCTCGTTATTTCAGAGGGTCATTATATTGTGGACAATGTTCAAAAACTAATAAGACCCACAAAGGCTTCTAAGATTGTACTTCGTGGTAATAAACATGCAACGCCAGCGGGGGATGGAAGTGTAATCCAAAAAGAGCTGCCCAGTAAGATATTTAACATATATATACCAACGACATACTTTGATTGTGGGTTTCCGGATTATCGCATTGATAAATAAAATTGAATAATCAGTCAGCTTATGTAACAATGTCTAACGCTCTCCACATTGCATATGCTAAACAGATTTCCGATGGAAATAACTTTACTCTCATCAACAATACCTTCGCCGAGATATGTGCGGTTGAAGAAACATTATTCACTCCGGGTTATGGTAGATGGTTACAAGTAATTCCCAAACTTCCTACTACCCTTCGACGATGCGACATCATCCAGGTGGAACCTCCAAGAAGAGTGAGTGAATTAGCCAAGTACTCAGTTATCAATACTTTGTACGAGCAATTGAAGGAAAAACCCTTCATTTGCGGAGTCATTGAAGATTTCGTACGCGGATCACCCATCAGACAAAATGCATCTATCTACATGGCATTCGATTTCAAGGAACAAATATGTAACTTTCTCTGGGAGAATCCAAATTACAGACGCGTCTCTAACGATACTTGGGTCGTACCCGATGCAACAAATGTAGCTCGGGCTTTGGAAGTCAAGCTTATCCTCTTCGAGAACATTAAACAGATTCCCGTTGAAAGCAGATGGTCATATGATGGGACTGCGATTCGCGGAAGTCCAGCAGCAGCTGCATCAATTGTTCTCAGATAGACTATTCCATTTTTAATTGAAAGTCTATTATTTTTTATGTAAGATGAAGGGAGTAATAAACTCATATCACGTAACTCGATTCAAGTTGATTAAATCTGTAGTAATCGCTTGCAATTCTGGTCAAACGCAAACACGCGTAGTTAACCAATCAAGTGGAAGCTGCAGCAAGTGTGGAGCATATTATCGAGAATCGCATATGGACAATAATAAGATTACATATTTGTCGTATTCTTCTGGTTTCGAGGATACCGATGAATATACCTATATCCAAAAAACAGATTTAGAGTAATGGGTGTGTGACGTATCGAGTTGATCGTGCGATGTATAGTTTATTGAGTTCTTCTTCTAAGTCGGGGTACTGACAATAATACGAACGGGGAGTTGTATTTAGCACCGTTTCGATTAACTCTGCTCTAGCAAGTGTCTGGTTACTAATTATAGAGATGCATTTCACGATGCAGCTGCAGAAGGTCAAGTTGAAATCGCGGAGTGGATATATCATAAATATCTATTTGATCGAGGCGGTCACTTAAGCGTCACAGATTGGATATTATCATTAAAAAATAAGAAATCTGGCGCATATTATTTGGATAGAGACTGTCAGCGCAACAAAGTTAACTCTGAAGATGAACCTAAGACCAACTTTAAAGCTGACTCTGACTCTAGCTCCGAAGATGAGTAACACTTATACAGACGCTATCATTGACGAAAGAATCCGTGACTTTTCGTGAAATAGTTTTTTACTATCCCAAGACTATCCTTGGATTCTATATACTTGGTTAACAATACTTCGAGAAAATCTTGGTCAAACTTGCTCGTTGTATCTATGAGGTTTCTTACGCAGAATCCGCCAATGTATACGTGAGATCTATGTGTTCTCGCATCAAACCGAGTAGTGATCACTTTTAGTCCGCGTTCAGACATATACCCCCATATCTTATGTCCATTATATGGTCGCTGTGTGAAAAATGTAATGATAGTGAGATTGTTGTATCGATCAACTTTGTAGGACTCCGCGAGACTTTCTAGTATACCCCAATTATCGAACTCCCATTCTCTAGATTTGCTGAATTTCCATTGATCGTGTTCTGTAGTATATGGACTTGGGATTATTTCGTTGAAAACAGCAGAGTCTATGGGTTGACCATCAGTTATTCGTTCAAGAGTGCCTATGATTACAATGGAATTCATCTGGGTTGTATAAGATAAAGCTGGATTTAATTTGTTGCAAAAAATTACAAGCTTAAGCAAATACTGCAGGTCTCGGGGCTACCCATTTAAGTGTGTATTTCCATACTTCGGATTTACCATTAGTTTCTTTAACTAGAAGTTTGAATATCTCGGATACACAAGAGACAGTAGTGATGTTATGTTGAGCTCTTGCTAATTCGACATCTTCGTCAGTAAGCAGAGGTCTCACCGTTTCAATGATATTTTGATAAAACCATCGCAAGTTATACACGTTAGTAATACAATATTTGTTCGAGTTCACGATACGCGCCAAGTGATAACCACGGGATATCTGGAATGTCGGTGGTTCGAGAATGAGTAAGCTAGATAGAGTTGCCTCTTTATCCTTTTCGTTGAACATGGAATATGCCTTGTAGGCGACTAAGTGCGAGGGGTTTTCAAGTGAGCAGACACTTTCGAAAGCCCAGATCTCGGGTTCAGTCACATCCAAGATATCTTCTATTGCTCGGCGGAGTTCCAATACTATTTCATTATTAGGTTCGAGATAAAATTCCAATGATGCTTCGTCATTAATTTCAACTTCTCTTTCAACATCTTCATCGGTCCACGGAGAATAAACCGACAAATAGATTGGTGACTGAAGGTCAATTCCAAAGTAATGTTTGCTGTTGAATGCGCCCTTTACTGTGACTTCCGGAGTTACACCGGAAAAGCAACCCAAAGATCTGGCTTTGATACCCAATACGATATCTTGTTTTATGATAGGTATTTTGGTTACAATTTTGCCGAATTGGGGGAAGTTGGGGAAAGTTGTTGTTCTCTTAACGTATTGTGTCATTTCTGATATCGGTGTATGGATATTCAATTAAATTCGTGTCCGTAAAAATAGCATTCAGGTCGCGGGCCAAAACAAAGTATTCATTGCGGGGAATTTATCGAATGTATATGTTTCCGAACCCAACATACAGAGACGTCGATGCAGTTCTCAAATGGAAGGAGGTCTTCGGAGAAATATGCCAAACTTGGCGAAAGTAATCCTTTGTTTTTTACTTAAACCATAAATACACATCGATACAAATGAACACCAAGAGAGTACTTTTCATTAAAGCAAGCGAAGTAGCAAGCCTCATAGGCGAAAATAAATGGAACCCCACAGAGAAGTGCATCTATGATGTATTGAAGCGAAATCGTGTAATCCGGGAACCTGAAGGCGATACTGCCCGTTTAGACGACTTTGCTGAGTTGACGCAAGTTAAACAGGTATCACGCGCCAAAGTTGATGAAGATGAAATTATTGCCACAGTCAATAAAATTATAGATAGAGTAAACGCCGGCATTGGGTCAAGCAAGGAAATAATTGCTGAGTACAATGCAACTGTTAAAATACCTGAAGTTCCCGCATCGCCCGAGACATCTAATGAACTAAACCTGGATGATAAAATCAATATCGTTGAGGAAACAATAGTAGACGATGGACTCGAGATTATTGAACCAACAATTAAACCCGGCGTTATTAAACAAGAACCTGAAGTAGTAACAGAACCTCCAAAAGAGACTCCCTTAGTGAAACCAAGATCAGTGCCACTTAAACACATTGACCGCAATGAAGCAAAGTCGCTAATCAATAGATCAATTGGCATCCAGGAAGAGAAAGAAAATCTAGATCAATATGAGAAAGATTCTGGTAAGTTAGTAGTAGGTCGCAATGAACGCTTGTATAATATCATTGAAAACGGCTTTACCATTCGCGGTAAAATAGATGGTTACATCGCCGCCGATAAATGTGTCATAGAAGCCAAAGCAAGAAAATCGCTATATAATCGGGCAAGTTTCGCATACGATATAATCCAGTTGCGGGTTTATATGAAGATGACGGGTGCCGAGTATGGAATTATTAGAAATGGGTTCGGTAAAAACAAACCTGCGAGAGATGATCGCTTTGAAGCCAATGAAGAAGAATGGGAAGATATCATTGGTCGGCTAAGAAGTGTAATGGCTGGAGTCGCGGCGTTGACATCTGAGCAAATCCACGAACTAGAAATTAAATATGGGGGAAGTTTAATTTAGATCCTGGTACTACATCGGTGGATGGAAGATAAACCTATTTACTCTTTTTTGCAAAAAAAGATTACAAACGCTCGATAAGTTCGAACAATTTGCTTACACGATGTTGACCTCGCTGTATAGTAGGCCAATACTCATCTACACGATCGGCGAAATGTTCGTACAAGTCAAGTACCCATGCATTGCCGAGACGTTTAAACATTCTATCGCGATTGGGACTGTGATACAATGCAGGTAGCAACTTCTCCATATACTTCGGCAACAGAATAATTGGATTCGAATACAGAATCTGGTTGATGAATTTGATGTCTGTGGCGCTACAAAGGACGTATTTATCTATCTGAATAATATTATCTATAACCTGTTTGTGGCAGATATAACCGTAAACCAAGTAATGTTCGTGAGGATAATTGACTTGCCTTTTGGTAGCTTGAATTCCTATAAATTTTTCTGGTAACTTTATCATCGCTTCTTGGTGAATATAAGGGGATGTCAATGTAGCTCCTTTGGCGACGAAGTTGGTAACCATTTGAGAAGGGGCCGCATTGTAATTGAGCGATGGCATAACGTCCAAAATTATCAATACCTCAGCAGGAGTATAAGGAACAGTCCGTCGAAATAGGCTGGGTACACTCAAATTACAGCCATCATAAGGTCGCATACGATCGCCGATACAATCTCCACGAAATGAGAAATCGTGCACAAGACGAACAGAAGGTTTGAATAAATCTAATTGTTCTTGGTTGAATGACATTACCACAGGTGACTTTTCTGGTCCGCGCTCAAGAAGCGATCGGTAAAGACCAGTTAATTCAGCAGCGCGACCATTTGCTTTTTCAACACTTTCTCGTAACTTGCGGTTTTCTTCAGTAAGTGCCAAGTTTGCATTAATGAAATGCATGAGACCTGCATAATTACCAGCATTAGTGAGATCGATAGAAGAAGACATTAGGTATATCAATAATAACGGTCATTCAATTTTTAGGATTTCCTTATAACACGTGATTTGACCACGCGCATCTGGTCTGGCGAATCTTATTTGATCGAAAAGTGTGAATGGAAGGTTTGGTTAATTTTGATTTAAAAAAGTATAAAGTTGTATTGATATAGAACAGGACCATCATACACCTGCTGAGTGGGATTCCTTAGCAATGATTTAAACATCCTGTTCTAAATATATATGTAATTTACGCTAATTTGATGTATGGTAAACTTGGGGTTGCGCTCCGTTCTTTTCCAATATCGAACTCTTTTTTGGCTTTGAATTTTATGATAAGATTTCCAGTTGCTCGTTCGCCCATCCATGTAAGACCATAAAATGTTCCGACAATACGAGCGGCTGCTTTAATCACAATGTATATACTTAATCTTGTAGTAGGTTTAATTATAGGTAATTGCTCTCGTCGGCGACTCATAACAACACAGCAGTGGTCTATCGATTTTATAAATGTTCCGTAATCCTCCGAGGATATAGCTTCCATTATCTTTTCAGGTTTTACGCGAATACCTTCAAGATCAGTTGGAAACGCCGTAAGCCCCGATAGTTTCATAAACTTTACACAGAATTCATGTATATCGTAATTTAGTTTACAAACATCATTCAGGTCTCGAGCCCTCCTCTGCCTACCTCTGTCTTTGATATTTATATTCCTCAATGAGTCTTGTAAATCAGCACAAGCGAGTATCGCACGAAGTTCCCGGAAGCGACTTTTCACAGAATGCTTAGAATACTTTTTGACGAAAGCACCATTTATATACTGTGAGTCGATACCGTAATATTCCTGTAACTGGTATTTTATATAAGAGAGTTCTTGTAGTTCCGGGAGTCGAGATACTACTCCACCTCTTTCAGCTTCCATTTTCCTCAACTCGAAGAAAGCAATTTCATCCGAAGTTAAGTCAGGTGCATTGGCTATACTCTCGCATTGTATATCAGTTCCGAGATTTATATAATCGTTGTATTCTTTTCGAGAATCCGCATTCAGTTGTAAGTCTTCCTCATCTGCGGATTCAGTCATAATGCGGATATTTGCTCCGATCGCCTTAAAGTAACCAAGTATTATGCTGATAAAGTTGTTTTTACTCTTGTTGGCGACACATTGATTTTGCAGATGTAAAAGAAAGCAGGAGGATTCATGAAACTTCATGTTTCCCTCTATATCATACGATCGTGGCATATTTTCGAAAGGCGTATTTATCAAGTTCTGGTCACTTTTTTCTATATGTTCTTTAATACCTTCAAGAGTTGTGGGTAGATTATTACCAACACAATTGAAACATATGCTGACTGTTTTGCTAGATAAGTTGCGAACTCTCATAAGCATCTGCATACAGTCTTCAGCCGAACATGACTGATCGGTAAATATCACATAAACTCTATCAAAGTGTTTTTCTTCAAAAGATATACCAGCAGATATAGTCGGAGTATAGATAATTATATCATATTTTCGCCAATGTAGATTAACATCAGCACACTCAATCTTCTTTTTCTCAGCTGATGTATCTTGACAAAACATTCCGACTACCTTATCTTCAAACTCATCATCTATCATCTTCTCGATTGCCTTCGCAGCCTTCCGACTATTGGTAGGAATCACTAATTTGAAACCGGTTGCGAGGTCCGCTCTTATGAGTTCCATGAATAAACCAATATCGGTGGTAATATTGCAAATATCAGTAGTTGCATTAGCAAAGGTATTCCGATGTAAGAAGAATCCAGCATCAGGTCTAATGGATTTGATCACATTGATAGTGCGTTCCGACAGGTGGGCATCCATGCAGATAATTCGTTCAGAGTATTTTATCAAGTATTCGAACACTGACCAAATCTTAGCTCTATTTGCACCTAAATATGTCGAATCAAATTGCCCGAAGATAGATTCACATTCATCCAATATAAGCAGACCCGGTCGCTTCCCGGTAATTGGGACTCTGTGTAAACTTTCAACCTGAACCACGAATCTGTTCTGATTAAGCACACCTCGTGAATCGGCATATGACACAAAGCCTTCATCCTTTAATGTCCCGCTCAAAGAAGATGCGAATGCTACTCTGAACGATAGGGCAATTATACGTGCTGGATCCGATGCATCTTTGGGGAATAATCGCTGTATAAGTTTCTTGAGTTCCTTTGTTTTACCCATCTTCATGGCAGCCCAAACAAGCAACACTTCTTTATCTACTTCGAATTCAGACATCGTAGGTGTGGAATATATACGAGAGTTCATAACTTGTAACGGTGTATGATCAACGCATGCCGATTCTATTAAATTCTCGAGACGAGTTATCCCATTCTTATTTTGACGGCGTTCTTCGCGTTCTTCCTTGGTCAGCCGCTCGCGATCAAGCCGTTCATCGAGTTTGCCAAGTTTGATTGCTTTCTGTTTACTTCCGTTGTCCAAGTCTTGCTTGCGATAACAGCCAAAGACAGCGTTTTTATTAGGATTCGCAATTAAATATGCTCCATCGTGTTCGTGGAAACGATCGCAGATAGTGCAGTGTCCGGGCTTAATGCGGTCCAAATCTATTCTTCTGCCTACAGTTGATCTTGGTTGAAAATAACCATCAACATATTTATTGGCTAACTCGAGTAATTGTTTGGATTCTTCGGTATTGAGTTCTTCATCTCCATATACTTGTTCTTCGTCATCGCTGTCGAACTTCTCAACTAATTTGCAGTTATCGGTTTGTGTAATAAAAGAACATCCAGGAGTATCTATCTGTTTCGAATCGAGACATATACTGACCATTTTGAACATCTTTTCTACTTCTCGGTTATTCTCGAAACAATAGTTATCGACAATAATATGGTGTGAAATCTTCTTTCGATTGGAAGAATCGGTAAGTATGAAGTCTTTGTCAGTTAGATCGAATCCACCACGAATAGCAAATGCTGATCTGATACTTTCTTTGATTACATCGAGAATAACTTCAAAGCTTTCTCTAGTACCTGTATACTCTTTTGCATCGATGTCGACTCTGAATTTCCGTTGAGCAAGCCCACAAATAACTTCATGGAAGCATCTGCCTGATTCAGGTGTACTTGCCGCATATGCGATGTAGGCTGCGATATTCGGGAAAACATAATATTTTGATCCATCGAGTGGCGCGCGGACAATGAATTTATGCTTGAGTATACGGGCATCGTAGTATTTGCCTAACACAGCTGACTCATCGCGTGATGTTTTTGGACTCAAAAAGTTAAACTTCTCCATAATGTATTATTACGGGAAGTTTTCTTTCTATCTAAATTCGCAAAACTGTAATGTTGATCACTTCGTTGCGACCTTTGACATAAACGAACTTAATTGCTCTAGTATTGTCGGGATTTTTGATAAGCTCCGAACTTCTGAGTTTATATTCGTTATCCATGAATGCACGCCACGTTAACGCATCGGGTCGAATGCCATCGCGAAGATAATGTCTTGTTTTTTGGATAACTGGGTCATTTGGATTTAGTGTTCCGGTTAGACCGGTTGAAGCTTGGAGACTTTCCACTATCGAACGTAAGAGGTATTTTTTTAGAGTAGATGTGCATGTATCTAATTTCCCGTTCATCGCGATAATCTACTCGGGTAAAGGGGTATGTTTCACTTAACCACACAATGGCGAGACGTTCAATAATGGCAGCTTTACAAGATTCGGGATTTTCGATAACATCCATCTGATTTGGGAATATACATTTTCTGATATCGGGTTGAGGATTAGGGAGAGGCATACCAGCCGAATCCACTAATTGACTGGCACATTGAGTAATGATCCACGACTCGTTGCAGATGTAATCTTTCATGGTGTGAGGTTGGTTGAGTTCGGCGAAAAATGCAGTGAGCTCAGTTTGCAGGCGAGTAGCCAAGTTTGCATGATGTCTATGTTTAGTTATACAGTATTTTTCTACTCCTTTTCGAGTCAACATAATATAGGATGCTTCTCGGTTAGTTAACTTTAACTTCTTTTTTATGTAATTATCCGCATCTACATTTGTGCAACCTCTGGCTGTATCGACTTCGCCGAATATAGCACTCAGGTCACGGGCTAAAACAAAGTATTCATTACCGTCTGCGATGAATCTTACTGGAAATTTATCGAATGTATATGTCTCTGGATCTAACATGTATTGATGTAAATATCGGTCAATATTTAATCCAATATTATTTAATCGAGTGAGTGGTTGGCAGCGGACAAAGATAATAATTTTCGAAAATGAAAAGAACCCTCAAATTAATGACTGGTATAAATATAATACAGGTTTAGACCTTAGGCTGGTCATAAATAATTAATATTTTATGAAAAAATGGAGAATGACCAAATCAACGTTTCACGACTTTTTATTTTTTTGAAAAAGTTGATGACCAGCCTATGACCCTTCACGGGAAACCGGGAAACGCTAATTTGAGAAAAAGCAAAATCGCATGTCACCAAATGTATGTGAAAGTCGATTTTGGGGTACATACATTTTTACATCATATATATAAACATTATTTCTAACTCCGATACTTGGGGCGGGCTTCGTTCGGTGGCTTCGAGTAAACCGCCAAAATTGAGTTTTATAAACCCAGTCGGCGATTTAAGGAAACTTGAACGTAAATATTGAACTTACACCAAAGTTACACTACTTTCGGTCAAATCCGGTTCACCATTAGCTACTTCTGCATTCACCATTTCCCTAATTTTTTTGTAAACCCGAGAAGTAAATGTAAGATAGCCGGGAATACCCGTAGCTCTTACATGTTTGGGAGTATAAAACACCGTTCTTTGTTCTGCATTAGTTGATTTACCAAAGTGGTATTTATTGTCAATGACAACCATTTTATTATCATCTCTGAAATCTGGCATATCTGACATGGATATAGATGATGGATGGCGCCACTGAGGATCTGCAGAAATAGTATAATTACATACTAGTTCTTGGATATCAAAAACAGATCGATTCTCTTCCATAACTTTGTGCAAGAGTCCAGTTCCATACAAGTAATATTTACCCATCTCTATATTATCTATACGGAATGTATTATCCACTCCATACGCGATCATCTCATTTGCTATAAAAGATAATCTTTCAAGTGGATCGGATATCTTACTCCACAAGGTATGAGCATTAGCATGAATAATTACGGATCCTCTTACTAATACACGCAAACATTCGCAATTTGGCTCTTGTATAAGAATGGATATAAATTAGTTTGAATGGCACCATTGTCGTATATCGGCGATCCATAACCAATTTTAAGTTTTGCAACTCCAGGAATTACAATGTATTCAATCGAGTTGTCTGTTACTAATTGAGCTTCTTCACCACGAATTCGATTTCCGTAATAATAACAATCAGTGAATCTTTTGTCAGTTGTGATGTAATCAAAGATCGCCTCTCCGCATAACGAATATGGTTTCCGCATATTTGCAAGCTCATCAACCGCTAAAGTCAAGTTCCATCTTTCGCATTCCCTATTGACTAACTTATCGGGACCAAAGTGACAAACAAAGTTGATAGCGTCTTCCAATGTCATATTATACCCTAAGTGGTTTAGAATCTCATCTATATAAAGATCAAACTTGTAAACTGTATTATTCGTATTGCTTGCGTATGCGAAAATCATGTATAATATAGTATGAACTGCTTATATTTAATATAACCTATCCAAAAAAATACACACATAAAGGAGAATTATTGCTTTTTATTGTCATCAAATGTAATGAGCTTCCGCAAATGTCGCAGCCATATCTTCGAATAAATTCTCCCATTTCGCGATGTTATTTCCGAATGTGTTGAAGTCTGGATTTGGAAGTTCCGCGTCGGCGTACTCTATCCATATTTCTCTTCCTCTTACAAGAGTTTGTTTGAGGCCTGTTAAAGTCCATTTACATTTTCCCTCGAAGCATTTCTCCCACCACTTGCTATTCACGGGTATTTCACACATATCCAATTTTTTATGTTTACCCACACCGTCCCATTTTCTTATGACGTGTGTCTCTTGGATTTTATTGTAGGATAGAACAAAGGGTACCTTAACGATGTACATCGTATCTGTCAGAATACCCTCAACTGGACCGAGTCTTTCTTCTATACACTGGGGGTCATCACAAGCACCGTTATTCATAAACACTACACAACTGTTTTCTTTGAAATTATTGTCCTTCTTTGGTGTAATTTTAATATCGGTGTCATATTTTTGTGGTAACCTATGATAAGCTTCTCGACCCCAACAAGCTCGAACGAATTTTCCGATGAATTCTATAGTCTCAGCTCCTAATCCCTGGAACATTGGATTTTCTTTGTTGTCTGAATCCGTTTCTGACTCCGATTCGCTAATTGTTGGTACATTCGGAGGAATGACAGTTGTTCCATCAACCACCGGGGTTGCCAAGTTTGCAGCCGAGGAAATCCATGAAGCTAATAATTTTCGGTTGTCGGCGGAGGTTTTATCCTCGATAGTCAAGCGTGTCAGGAGGTCAACTAATTGATCGCGGGAAGCCATTTGTCTGTGTACTTGTTGACACCAAGTTCAATTTTTAATTAGATTTCAATATTCGGGAAACCTATACATTCATATACCTCGGTCGCGAAAGTAAAATTTGAGTTCCATGATTACACAATCGAATATCTCCCTCTTGAACGTTTTTTGATACATTTCGATGAAAACCGGGCTGAGATTCCGCTGCCTATTCTTATGGCAATTGAGTTTGTGATCTTCCGAGAAACAACATTCGCAAATATTTTGGCCAATTCGGTCTAACCAAAATCTATTAATTTCCTCCAGATGCTCCATTGCTTTGGCATATCCGCAGGATGGGCATACTCCCTGGTCATAACAATACTCAATGGAAGATTTATCTCTGATTTTATAATCAAAAGTAAACTCGGTATCGGCAATATTCCCCTCGAGGAGAACTGGACTATAAGTATCAACTGGGGAAAATGGTCTTCTGTTGAAATCCCGACAAAATCTATCTATATTTTCCCTGGATTTTTCGATAAACTTGTCTACACCATCAATCATCGGCAACTCCAGGTTAGTGGCCGCATCAATAAGTTTCTTATAACATGGCGCGCAATCCTTATTTCGGCAACTTGGGCAGTATAATGCGATACATATCGGAAATGTTCTTAATGGTTTTGAACCACAGTATAATTGCCGAGTATTTGGAAGTCCCCGTTTACACCCCAAACAAAGAATTTCATCATCTCCCGTTCTTTTAGTAACTCCTGCGCATGGAGCATAATCACATACACCACATCTGGAATTAAAGCAAGAGTCACATTTTTCCAATTCACACATAACACAAATATGACTCGGTTCGGTTCGAAGTCGCAAGCAAGAAGTGCAAATCTTATCTGGCATGATTTTACACAACTCTCTAGTCTCTTCTCCGGTTAAGTTTTGATCTCTCTTGTCGCAATAAAAACAATCCATATTATAGAGACATTTTAAGTTAAAATGGAAATTAATATGAGCGATGTATTCTTTAATTGGCCAAAATTGCCTCCTAAAATGCTACCCCACGCATTTGTCGGAATAGGATTTATTGGAATATTCCGAACTATACAAAGTCTTATGAAACGGTACCCAAATTCTGATCAAAAATGGCATTCATATACCTTTGAGATTAAAGGTCTGCCGGATGGATCCCGGTCGCCTAATTTATTCGATATGATTGAACCTGGAAAAGATATTACATGGCTTGAAATATGGAAATACGGAGAATCACGCGACAGTTTTCCGTATTATTCTGATGGTAAAATATTCTTTACATTCGCTCATATCAAAAAATGGAAGCCATTTAGGTAATTAAATTGACACAAATTCATCGATAACTCTCCCGATCTGTGTCTCAGCAAGAGGAGAAAATCTCTTTCGGAATCTATCTTTAGCCAACTCGTCTATGAAAGCGTCGAACAATTTTCCACCATGAGTCTTATTCAACAGATCGTCAGTTTCTTCTGGGGACATCCGATTCCAGACTACTGACATGGTCTTAGTACCATCCTGAATATCTTTTTTAACACGCGAAATCATGTTTCTAAGGAAGAAATCCTTGGATGCCGGACTCAAGTACAGAACTTTGCGTTCATATCCAGCACATATCTTTTCGATTATTTCTGGATCTTCAACGGCACCTTCGCAGATAACAATGTTGTGTCCGATGAACTCTTCGCGCACCCTTTTCACAAACCATTCTTTCAAGGAAATAATGTATTCTTCGTTGCCTTCCCTTATTGGTCTATATACATCGAACGCGTAGTTGACCATATCAGCCGGATCAAACTTGGGTCTAATAATCTCATCGAGATGGACTATTTTATCCGACATCAGTTTTTTAGCATAAGTGCTCTTTCCAACACCACCTTTACCGATTAAGAATATCACTTTCATTGGAACTATATGAACTCGCAATTCAATTTATAATAATTAAAAATTATTAGGAGTGCTTCGTATAATGCATGACATCTTTGAGCATGTAATTCTATCTTTTTGTGCTTCATCCGATCTCGGGCGGCTTGTTCAAGTAAGCCATGAATATAACAGCATCGTTGGGCAAAATCTGATATTCCAGAAGTGTGTTGAAATATATCAAAGAAACATAATTTTTATCGAGACCTTCGAGAATAGTTATGAATATGCTGTGTCACAACTTTATCACATTGGACGCATAGGGTCTAAAACAAGGATAGCAGAGCGTAAATATTTAAAGAGTTTACCACTTACTGGCGAAATTAGTGACAAAGTACTGGATAAATGGTTCTGGAATATTACCGAAATAGAGGAAGATGTGCCATTTAAGTATGCTTGTAAATATGGCTATTTCGAAATGGCTAAGCGATTGTATTCGTATTATTATTGCACTAGTATTATTTCCGACGTCTTTGTAATGTCCTGTGAAAATGGCCACTTAGAAATAGCGAAATGGCTTTATTCAATTAACAACCTGCGAGATTCTACTTATCGTGGATTTATACGTGCCTGTGAACATGGGCATGAATCGGTCGCACAGTGGCTGTCATCTGTTCGGAAACCCCGATATCCTTACGTTGAAGAAAACGATGCATCTGAGAATTCGGGCAGAATCTATACCATTCTTCCAGGAGATATTAAATCACACTATTATACTATATATACATGGAAATAAATGCGGCTACTTTTCTAATTAGGATTAAAAAACTGAACACCGTATTTTATACATACAATGAATGATACCAGTTTTAAAGATGCCTGTAGATCCGGTTACTTAATAGTCGCACAGCAGTTATATTCGCTTATACCGAAAGATATGTGTGAGCGTGTCGATAAAGAACGCTTATTTATACAGACGTGTGAAAATGGTCATCTAGGAGTCGCAAAGTGGTTATATACACTTATACCAAAAGATGTACGCGATTTAATTGATATAGAATATATCTTCACGCAAGTCTGTATAAACAATTACTTGGAAGTCGCGAAGTGGCTATATTCACTTGAGGGAGTCATAGATATTCATATTAACGAAGAATACATATTTGGTCAAGCTTGTATAAAAGGTTATCTGCCCCTTGCTCAATGGCTGTATTCACTCGAAGATGTAGATATTTACGCCGAAGAAAATGATGTATTTAACTATTCGCCACCTGATGTACTCGAGTGGTTGGAGACATTGCATTAAATTGAATGCATTATATTTTTTATACACATGGCGATGAATGATGTTTTCGAAAACATAATTTTACCTTTCTGTGATCCATTCTCACTTGGTAAATTGGCGCAAGTGTGCCGCGAATACAACAGTACAGTCAGTCGAAATTCAGTATTTCAGAAAAATGCCAAATTGCACTTGGACTATATGAACTTTATTAAAGACTTCGAGAACAGTTACGAATTTGTTACATCGCAATTCTATCGTCTCGGATATACAGAAATCAAAAAAGCCAAAAAAATAAAGTGTTTACCTCTCATCGAAATGTCCAGTGACAAAATACTGTTTAAGTGGCTTTTATCTGTCGATGATAGAAGGAGGGGTGTGCCGTTTAGATATGCCTGTAAGAACGGTCATCTTGAAATAGTAAAACGGATGCATTTACTTTACTACACCGTTGATAATACTGTTGATACCGATCCTGTCTGTCGAGGGTTTATAAACGCCTGTAAAAATGGTCATAAATTAATCGCACAATGGCTATTTTCTATGAAGCGATGGGCGTTTCTCGGAATATCCAGTGACTGGGAGATAGGAGAAGTAGTCATGAAGGCAAGTGTTTGTGCTCGTGAATATGGACATACAGATACCGTGCAATGGCTTGACAGTATATCTCGCAAATATAATTTAAATTATGAAATAGCCAAAATCAAAAAATCCAGCGACAGTGACACTGACACCGAAAGCGACAGCGAAATCGATTAAATTGAATGCTTTTATTTTTTGTATACATGTGATGAACGATATTTTCGAGTATATTATTTTACCTTTCTGCGATCCACTTGATCTTGGTAGATTATCTCAGGTATGCCATGATTACAATTCAGCAGCCTGCAGAAACCCAGTTTATTCAGAATTCTCCAAGTTTTATGAGAAAGGTATGAGTTTTAGCAGCGCATGTTCAGGGGGTCATAGATTAATTGTAGAATGGTTATATTTATCTGGTATTTTAACAGAAGAATTTGGTTGCGGATTTATTTGCGCCTGCAAAAATGGCCACTTAATAATAGCACAGTGGCTGTTTTCATTTATAGACAACGATGATCTTGATTTTCGCTATGAAGGTAAACAGTCATTTAAGGGAGCTTGCAAAAGCGGTCACTTGGCGGTTGCAAAGTGGTTATTCTCACTTGATGCCTGCGAGATTTGTATAGATGTACAACGCGGGTTTAAGAAAGCATGTTCACATGGACATTTAGGAATTGCGCAGTGGATGCATTCACTCGGACATGTAGATATTCACGATAATGCTGATATTGCATTTACATCTGCGATAGAAATGGGACATGAGTCAATAGCCAAGTGGCTCTATTCATTCGGTGATATTGACATACACATTGACGATAATATGACATTTAAGTATGCCTGTAAATATGGATATCTGGGAATTGCACAATGGGTATACTCATTTGGTGGCTTTAAAAAATACATTAATTACGGATTTAACGATGCTTGCGAAGATGGTCATGTGTTAGTTGCGCAGTGGTTATATTCACTTGGTCCCATTGAGATGGACAGCGGTAAAATATTTAAAGATGCCTGTAAATACAATTATCTAGGACTCGCGCAGTGGTTATACTCTCTTGGCTCCATTGATATACACGCCAATAATGATAGAATATTTAGAAAAGCATGTCGATGTGAATATACACTTTTGGCTGAATGGTTGTATTCACTCGGTGCGAATATTCATGCCAAGAATGATTATGTATTTAACCGAAAATATAGGGACGTTTCATTCGTTGAGTGGTTGAATACATTGGATTGATCGTCGATTGATCTATTTTTTAATATAAACTTTTAAAAATCGAACTTTGTATACATGAGCGCGTTTTGTTTAAAGACCGGAGACACAGAAATTCAAGGACTCGAAGCCATCGAGAAATATCTTCAGGGATACCGTGATGGTCAAAAGAGTACGAATGTTATAGAGAAGCCTAAACCAGTAATCGAAGCCATTGAGAATGATGAAATCATCAAGAAATATGGCATCAGAGTATTTAAAACCGAGGAAACCGACAAAGTAGCTGTCATTGAGAAGGTTTTGTCGAGATTCGAACAAGGTCTGCGTGACGCGTGATCCTAAAAATTGAATGAGAATTCTGCTGATAACTGCCTGGATCTATATGGAAAGAACATTGTTGCTATTCAAAGACATTTACGAAGATACAGATGCCCCTGAATGGAAAAAATTAATGCTCAATGCACTCTTGATTTTATCAAAGGCTAAGAGTTATCGAATGATGGGTCATACCGACAGCTACCTTGAGTGTATAGATGAAACAATCCATATCCTTAAAGACCTACACGGTATGCTTCGGGGTCGGGGGGTTTGGACGGAGTTGCTGAATCTCATATTCGTTCTCAAAGCTGAAGCGACTAGGAGTGACATTGGAGATGCCCGCAAATTACTGGAGATATTTTTACGTCAACCACATAAGCATCTCGATGGAAGATTGCAGGTCTGTGTACTTAACCTTGGACTCGCCCTTTCGGGTCCTATGTACGTTTGGTTTGAATCCATAGAAATAAAAACCTTATGCGATAACATAGACAAAATTTATCCCGGATTCGCTAGATGCATGAATATGAAACCGGAATTTGGAAAGAAACCATCTCCCCGATCCGCAATGCAATTCTCGTCATTATATGATGAAGCAACAATCATAGTGAAAACCTGCAACCTCGAAGATCCAGCAATCACGACTGTGTGGATGTTCCTGGAACGTCTAGGTGCCGTGTTAGAGAATGCCAAAAAATACAAACATGTGAGTCAGTGATCTATTACTTTTTTTGCATTATTCTTACAACTGGTCTAAGAGGTCATTTGCCCGAGTCGTATTGTTGCGAATCATATCTTCATCAATCATAAACTGGTTGTACATAGTTCCCAATCTTGGACAAGCTCCAACCAACAAGGGTGCAGTAACTCCTTGGACCAAGTCAATGCCAGAATTAATCATTGCCTGCTCAAGTGTTCTTGTGGGACTAGAGAATCCGATTCTTAGCAACCAATTGTTGGTCTCTCTGCGGCTAGCTCCACTTCTATCTACTGATGTAACAACACCTGTACTGGTCATATCATCGGCGTAAATATACAAGTGACGAATGTTGACTGTGCCTTCACCAATCCAGCGCATGCCAGTAACGATCTTTTGTCGGGCAGCTTCAATACCAAACATCTCTTGCATCTCGATAATTGAGTCCGACTGAACATTGAATGGATCTATCTCGGGGATTAATACAACTTCTGCCAAGTTGGTGCCAGTTGTCTGGATTGCATAAATGGGTTCATCTGTAGTTTTAACAGAACCATCTGCAGCAATCACAGTTCTGTTAAGTTTGATGACCTGTGTATTCAATACTCGGTCGACGCCGCGAATAGTAGTGTTCAACACTGTGTCAATAAATGCCTTAACATTGGCTTCAGAGTTTCCTTTCTTGAATTGCCCGTGTCTAAAATAGATGCGAATGATAATTTGCTTCGATGTTTCTGGTGTATATACCACGAACATTCCGGGGAATACTTCACGCAATTTGTTGACTATGAGTTCGACCGACATATTCTTGAGGATAAGATTGGTTTTATTCAGTACAAATCGCATACACCACTTGACCAAGTCACCAGGAAGCTTGAGTAGCGGATTCGCGGTCATGAAATTCTTGATCATTGCTGCTTCGTGCAGGTAAGTTGGGTGAATGGGGTTGCCAAATGATTCGTAAAATAGCTGATACTTGCTGACGAATTGTCTGAATTTCATCATTTCAATGCGATTGGCGATTTCTTGTACTTTGGTTCTATTGTGTTGGAACTCTTTGTGAACGCATAATTGCATCTGTGGTGCTTCTAGTTTTTCAACTCCTCGGGCACTCAGGATTTCCATTGCTGCGTTCATACTTGACTTGCTGGTACCACCGGTGATAGTTCTGTGATGACTGTCAAGCATATATTGGGTAAGTGGTCCAGAGAAGGCTTGTGCTGCAATGATACCAACAGTAACACCTGGTGAAATCAGAACAGATATCATACGATACTTGATCAAATCAAGTACAGTTTTGAGTACTGCGAGGCTGATAGTAGTTAACTTTTTGCTGTAGAAAGTCGATCTTATTGCGATTTGCATCAAGACTGTCGATTTCTTTAGGTAACTGGGAACTTCCTTATTCTTCCATTGCTCATTAATCAGGTATAGATAGAGATGTTCGCAAAAGTCCTTAACAATGGCTACCTTTTCTGCAAGACTTTCATTGGCTTCTGGTACTCCAAGTGGTAAATTCTTTGTTTTCTCGAGTGTTATCTTCAATATACCAACTGGGTCAGCCGGCAATGGCTTGGAATCCTCGAACTTATCCTTGGTATTCATATATTCGAGCTTCATGTAGATCTCCTGGTATAGTTTTCTGTCAACTTGCAGCTGAGCGAATTCATCGGGGAAATCTGCATTCTTGTAAGTAGCTTCAAAATCCTTATCGGAGACTGAGACTGACGGAAACTTCACTGTCATGAGATATCTAGGGTCAGAGCCATCATCTCCATATAAGAATTGTACTACTGTTTGGCCTTTAACAGCCATACGTAAGTTATCCGAGTGAATAGATTCGAGTGACTTTACACTATTGCGATTCTGGTAACCAGTGCTAGCAGTAGCTAGTGCCTTTGAGATAAAGTCATATCTCGCAGCCATTGTGATTTTGATAATGTCATCCATTTCGACTCCTTCAACATAACTCTTGGAGACAAAGCCGCGTGCAGCTGCGTCCATTTCGTATCTTCTGTTATAAGGGGTTGTTCTACCATCAGTAAAGTTTTCGATGATTCTAGCGCCATTGATAATAACTTGACCAATCGAGCCCATAATATGGTAAGCATTGTTCATTTTACCTTTGCTGCCGGACAAGATGAGTCGCATAAATCCATTGTTCTCAAAGTCGATGCTCTTCAAGATATCTTCGGCAAAGTAGTCCAGAGTCTGGAGAGATGCAAGTTGCAATTCTTCATAAAACTCTTTAACTGTCTTACCGAGAGGTGGAATAATGTTGCCCTTATCAAGTCTTTCAGTGATTGCCCTAGATTCAGCTAGAATTTTACCGATATTATACTTGATATTTTTGCGAGCCTCTTCTGTAATTAGCATATCTTTGGCAGATACGCTAAGACCTTTCTGATACATATAGCCAATACTGGCTTGCTGCATGTCAAACATACAATCAAGTGCCTTTCTTGGACCATAACGATCTGAGATTAAGTGATAGAGTCCATTTTTGGCACCTTTGCCGATTGATTTCTTGTCAAGAGTTCCACTTAAGTGAACACCTTCTTTGATGATAACTTTAGTGTTCTTGGGGTTATAGTCAAGATATGGCTCATATGCTTTTTCGTAAAAGGTAGCATCCTTTTCGTATGTAACGGGAACTTCAGTTAAGAGACTTGTTACAATATCTCTACCTGTCCAGGTTGACTTTGTTAAATCGAGTCTGGGTTGATTGGAAACCGAACTGAGAGTAATCATAGCATGGGTCTTATCCATTACTACATTATCCTGGGTCATTTCAAAGCAGCCAACAATACTATCATCAACTTGCCCCATTTGTGGAGCCGAGTTTGAGTAATTAACGAAGAAGTTGTCTACCGAACTAAGGATACTTATCTCATTTCTAGATGCAGCACTCGCTGTGACATAGAATGCCATTTGGTCACCATCAAAATCACCATCATAGATGACGACTGTTAACACATTGAGTTGCAGATTGAGACTATCGGGATCATCGATAATCACTACTTCGTGACATGCGATATTGCTGGGTTTCAGACTAGGCTGACGATTGAACCATACATAATCGCCATTGATAATATCGCGATAAATACGATCGCCAATCTCAAGTTCAATATCTGATCTAAGATTGTCTATTCCATATTCGGCTCCATTGGCTTTTCTGATCTTTGTACAACCAGGATACCTTTTAGTGCCATTGTGGAAGTATTTCGCACATATCTTGTAATTATATTCTTGCACGACTTCTTCAACTTGGCAGATTCTAGCAAATGTGATTGGTAAACCGAATTGTGTAGTCTTGATGAGCGTATTGCCAGAAATAGTACTGCGACCACCATTGCGGGATCTTTTACCCATAACATTCTTACGATTGAGTCCAGTTTTTCCTTTGATGCGACCTCCAATAGACCCTTGAGGCTTATTCTTATTCATGATAGCTTTCTTCGAACTTGTGCCCTTAATGTAAGCAGCAACGGCTTCCGATTGTTCAATGTATTTGATAACCATCGCTTCTTTGTGCGACTTTGGGTCTTGAGTAGGAGGAGCCTGTTCGATAGCAATAATCTTCTTATCTTCCTTGATAATATTAGACAAATGCATACTGAGGTCATCCACTTTGATTCTACCTTCATCAACCATCTTAATCTCGGGTCTCGTAGTGATTGGTGGGATTGATAACTTGGACCAAACCATCATACTTGGATGAAACCCAACAGGTCTGCCAAGTTTGCGAACACTGTTTGAGCTTACCATCTTGAAGATAGCTGCAACATCATGGGGTAAAAGTAGATGTTCCGATTCCTTCTCTGAACTGTCACCTTTGATGACTGCCTGAATAAGATTGGGTCTATCTTTGTTAAACTTCACGATTGGTTGGAGATTACCGCAACTGGGGCAAGGTTTTGAGCTTGTCTTGGTTACTTTGGCAATCTCGCTGAGTCTGATATTCTTAGGCCATTTTTCGAGAGTTTCATCAGAAACCACAAGTGCGCCACATTTATGGCAAACGGCCTTTAACCATTTGCGGATTTCACTAGCCATCAGAGGCTGAAATACAGGATACGCCAAGTCATAGATTAAACTATGTCCAAGACAATTCTTCTTGGAGTTTTGGCAAGTAGCGCAGTTTCTCTCATTGCTATTAGTACCTGAATGAGGGTCATTGAGACCTCCAGACTCTGGATCACCACCTTTGGTATTAAAGGCATTCGACACGACCTTTCCGCAGCTTTTTCGTTCATTTTCTCTATCTCCGGCAACGTCAAAGAAGACTTTTCTTACTCTGGCAGTGTACATCAAAAAGTATTGGATGTTTTATAATCCCTATATATAGAATCACTTTTTTAAAATGAATATATCAATATCTCTACCAAGCAACCCAGACGCGGGCAACTCCATTATTTAAAATTGAATCCTCTTGTAGTTAAGTCAACACAATGCAAGATTGCATAAAAATCCTACAACACCGTGTCTTGGTAATGGGGCTTATATACAACAAAGTTGAAAACCTAAGTGAAGCCATTCTACTCGTATATCTTTATCTGAACCTTCTCCGTATCGAGGATTACAAAGTTGTCTTCGAAGATGGGCATCTGGTTGTAATGAAACCTGTCATACAGAGAGTGCAAATGGATACAGTATCCGTCGAACCCGAGATGCGAAATATGTATACTGTACATACTTTGGTTAGATTCGATTTTACTGAGATCCACAACTGTGATGAAACATCTAAGTTATTGGAATTCCTATCTAACAAAACTCACCTCAATCTAGCTGGGTTTAAACAAGTGTATCGCGAAGATTTAATTCCTCTTTTCGAAAATACAACCTTTGTTGAATGCCTAAAGAATACATTCGAACTTCTCGAAGTTGACGTTCCACGCAATTTCGGTTTATTTTTTGGGTATTTTAAATTGAACTCCAAGAAAATATAAACCCAAGCACAATGGCAACAACATCTATTACTATTTCTGATTTTCGCAATATTCCCGGCACCAAGCTGAGTTCCGATAGAAGAACTGTAACTTTTCCTACAATCCAATCAAAGGGTAGAAACGGCAATATTACTTCTTGGACTATTGTTGTTCGAGTTTATGACAGCAAGGCTGCTGAATTTGTAGAGATAAAAGATGAGTATTATGATGGCAAATCTATGTCAGATGACCTCCAAGGATATCATCGAGTATTAAAGTTTACTGTTGCAACTGGTCTTGAGCACAAATCTGAAGGAACTTTCGTAACTTCGGGTAAAAATATCGGAAAAAAGAATCAAACCAATCAGTTTACACAGGCGCTAAGAAACGCATTATCCAAATACAACAAGCAACATGCTAATATTCACAAGGGTTCTGCGATATCTACCAGCAATACAAGAGATGGCGCCAATGCGTTATCAACAGTTCATGATAGTGAATATATGATTCCGATAGTTCCTCCGATGTTAGCACAATGTTTAGAGAAAGTATCCGTCGATTATTCCCGGAGAGTATACATCCAACCTAAGTTCGATGGAGTTCGCCTAGTTATTGTCTATGACCCCCAAACTGAAAAGTTAGTCATGTACTCCAGAAACTCCAAGATATATCCTGATTTCGAAAGATTTCAAGCTGGGCTTAAACCGATATTGGAACAAGTGTTTCAGGAAATCGGCTTGGTGATGTACCTCGATGGTGAAGCTTATATTCATGGACGTCCCCTTCAGTATATTTCAGGTAGAGTCCGCAAAGGCGATGATGCTGAACTAGAATACCGAGTCTATGATTGCTTCACGTATGACATCGAAACCGAACAATTCAACCTAACCGAGAAATATAATAAACGGTTAGAGCGATTGCAAGCCCTTGAAGGTGAATTCACTAAAACTGGGTTTGTCCAATTAGTCGAAACTTATAAAGCTACCAGCAAGGAGCAAGTCGACAAAAAATATCAGCAATTCCTCACTCGTGGTTTCGAAGGTGCAATGTTGCGTATAAATAAACCATATGTATTCTCGGAAAAGGGGTATCATAGTAAGTTTCTCTTAAAGATGAAACCTACACATGACTCGGAATTTGAGATTATCGACATTACTCAAGGAACGGGCAAAAATGCAGGTTGCCTAATCTATAGATGCAAGACAGATAAAGGTCGTGAGTTTAATGTGAACCTGAGTGCACCCATAGAGGAACGTAAAGAAAAATACACATACTATATGGAAATTATAAATGGCGAGCCAAGATACCAGACTGAGTTGGTAGGAAAGATGTTAACAGTACAATACGATGATCTTAGTGAAGATGGAATTCCATTGCGACTTCGCACAAAAGGTGACATCAGAGATTATGAGTAGATAGACAATAACTTTTCCATGTTTGGGACAATTATTCCTTTTTTGATTTCCAGCAAGATGCACCTAAATGCGAGTTCGTTTATGGGAGTTCGCTCGCCTTCTATGATTTCGGCAACTTTGAGTACAAGGGAGTTCAAGTCAGTGTAATGTTCCTTTGCGTTGATGCCATTGATATAAACCGAGAATATCAACTTCTGAATATCACATTCGAGATTTATCTTTTTGGCAGCTCTGATGTAAGGTTGCGGAGTAGGTTGGGGAACTGCATGTTTTGCAATATAGGCATCAACTATATTCTTGATTTGGGTAACCATTCGTGGTGTTTCTTGCATGAATTCTTCGGCTTTTCGTTTGAGATTTGCTAAAGCCGCGCGCATATGTTGCACTTGCCCATAAACAGCAAGGAGTATTTTCGAGTTAACCAATAATACACCAGGTTGTGTGAAGATGCAGTAGTTCGTTCCGATCATTGACGATGTGTAACTTGCTAGATATGCCGAATCTGCGAGAAACGCAACTACATTTTTGTAAGCTAGTTGAAAGCGCTTCAACATCATGTAACTGGGATTTGGTACATTGTCGAAATAAGATATATCGGCACATATGCTGATGATGTCGTAGCCGTATCGTGAGTTGAGTCCAAATGAGTCAGAGTACAGTTTTTCGCCATTGTTGTAAATTGAGCCATATTCGTTGTCAATAATGACGGGAATCTCATTTACGCTGAGACCAGTAAGGGGGCAGATGACTGAATTCGGGAGACTTTCTATCAACACGTTATTTCGATGCAAGTCATTGTGGGTATATCCGATTTTTCTCCAAGCTAATTCGAGTGCTTTGAATAATTGACACACATAAGGCATGACTTTGTTGCGAGAGATGTGACTCGATGGATGTGTTCCGTGGATCTTTTCGATAATGATCGAGGTAACTCCATCAATAACACCGAAATTCAATCGGGCGCCCGAACCAAAGGTATTCATGTTTTTGGAAGGACGAGTTTCGGTCGCCCGATCTAGGTCATAATCAATCACGAACCTTGAGTAGACGTTGCAAAAGTTGTTACACTCAAACCCTAAACTCCGAGTAAGTCTATGTCCACAAACATATTCACCTACATCGGTTCCTTTGGCGATAAACATTTGACCCATGAAACTATTTACATAATCGGGCAATGAAACAAGACTTATCCCGCGAGGTGCGTGGAACCAGAACATGGGGTTTATTTCAGGATTTGTTTCTTGGCTTTCCCATGGACTTGTCCTTCTTTCGAATTCTAAGATAGGTAGCCATCTACCTACTATAGTATCCTTGTCAATATCTATCAAAGTAATGGTATCCATTCTTTTGGCGCCAAAAGATTCAATTAAAAAATGAATTCACATCGATCCATACTATCGATAATGAAGTTGCCTAATTCAATCGTTCTTCATATTCTGGACTTTGTGGAGGACCGGGAATATCTTGATATCTGCTCTGTGTTGAAACCTTCGCGTCTGACCGAATACACAGTACTTAGAGAAACTCACATATTTAGTAGAGGTGAGATATCTGCTTATATATCAGAAATAAGATCCGGAATATGTATGTTGAGAAAGTCAACTATGTTGTCCAAAGTCAAAATACGTAAACAGCGCGAGATTGCGATTTCCGAGAATTATGGAAGACGCATAGGTACACTCAATAAGAGTCCCGAGTTTACAGAAGAGGATCTAACCAAATTTATCAGGACTCGCGGATTCTCTGAATATTCCACAAAACACGTATCGGAGTGTAAACTTCCTTTGGCTCTCAAATTGTACGAATACCAGGTACGGGGAAATCTGAAAGTTGCTCAAATCGAGAAAGTAAGACGATACACTTGGATCTAATCGTTTTTTCAATAAAATTGAATCGGGGTTCTGTAAACTGTCTCATCAGGACTAATAACATAGCTAATGCCTTCCATCAACTCTGTTAACACATTCGACTGCCTTGAATCCCTCATCGGATTTGACTTCGTCTATGTACCTACCGTAGATTACGTAATCGCCGAAAACCTTCGCCTGATCATGGAAATACCAACGAAACGTGAAAAACGCATCAATCGCCTCTTGAAAATCTGTGAATTGGGTAGTAAATACTATCCAACAAACAAGTCTTATAGAGAAACTACTAGTACTTTGCAGCTCCTCAAAGAGTTTTACTCCGACAACACCAGTGTTCAGAGTTCTGCTACGAATTCTGTAGAAGATTGTGTACGCCTTCGTGCATATTCTTCACCTAACCAGGTCACGGAGTTCACCCCCAAAGTTGCATCTTCGTTCAGAGAGTCTTTGTCAGCAGCCCGCCGACAAATAGAATCTGAGCTTACCAATGCAGTTAACACCAATAGCGCAGCATTCGAACAAAGTTGCCTGTACTTAACCAAAGTATGCGCGGCTCTTTCCGAAAATCAACTCCTCAAACCTCTCTTGGGATCATGCATCCGCATCATTTTCAAGGGAAGTCAATCCCACAAACGTGCTCTTATCAATGCGTTTCCCCAAGCAACCTTGGAAATTCTCGAAATCTTCAATTCAGCCGGAGATAATGATATTGGTATCTCAATTGATGCTGATCTCATTGCCGAAACACTGAAAACTGTAGGTATCGAACGAGTTGCCGGTAAGTGTTACGAGAATATATTCGATGCTGTTTACAGCACCGTGCACAATGTTCTACAGACACTTTCCGAAGAAGATCCTGATGTTGACATCCTACCCACAGGCCAGGTCAACATCAACGGAACCAGAGTCATGTTTGCATCAACTGTTGACCTTTCAAGAGAAATCTCGAGGGCTGATAATGAAGACAAACTGATTTCCAGATACGGTGATAAGTTTTCCAAGATGATCTGCACTAGTAACAAATCAATCCAATTCTGCAACACAGATCCTTCGAAATCGTGCATCCAAGCACTTATCGACGGAGATTCCATCTGTAACTTCGGACTTGTGCGACTTCGTGTTCCATATTGGGTCATCGTCAATCACCAATTTGGCGCTCACAGAACTCGACTCTCCGGCGAATTCCTTGACATTGCGATTAGTCATCACGACGACCCACAAGTCACCGAAAACAAAGAACTGTTCAAACCAGTTGGAGGATCTCCCGCACTGTACATTAAACTTACCAACAACAACTTTCCAATCTGCATCCCTCAATCATACACACTTTTATAAACAACACTCCACATGTTTTTTGCCAAAAAACAGAACACTACAAAGAATCAATGAATTTACGGAATCTCAATTCGGTATTTTGGAGAAGTCGCCCGCCAATACAATGCTCAACTTTAGGCTTAGGAGATTTCAGACTAAAACTAAGGCGAGACGACGTTAATAATTCTCTACCACCTAGCTTGGCGCTGATGATAGTTGAGTAGAATTCTTCGGAGTCATTCAGGGAAATTATGTAAGAGCATCCTGAGATTTCTTTGATTTCAATACCGAAGAAATGGGCTACCTTTGATAAATCAGCAGACTCGGGGTCCACCAATAAAGTCTGAACAAACTGTGAATACTCCGTGAATCCTAAGTATGGAAGTTTTTGAACATAGAAGCAGCTAATGATCCGAAATACTACATGACCACAACAGAGGATATTGATGACGTCGTGTTCAATATTGAACATCTCAAGGTTTCCTACACACTTACCTGCTCTATTCAGGATAGCGAAATACATTTGACGTTTAACTCGGAACGATTCAATTAAAAAATATACACGAAGTCTACCCCTTTTTGGTTTACTTTTTACGATAAGTTGCACTTCTATGAAGTCCTACATACTGCTTGTCGATTGCGGACAACCGAGTTACAATGTCAGGATAATTTGATTTGATTCTCTCGAATATCTCGGTAAATCCCTCCGACCTAATCAGTTCCATTCCATGAAGTTCCATTTCTTGGCTGACAAAATCCACATTCACAAGATATTCATCGTACATTTGCTCGGAGAATGGCAAGAGTACTCCTATCATTTGACCTGCATTCGACAGAGATGTACCTTGATATTTCTTGGTGATTTTGTATTTAACAATATTGCTTTCCTCTACTCGCCAATCATCGTTATGGGAATGATCTTTCATTAACTCGAAGATAGCAGCTCCATCCATTACGGTCATACTGAAAGTAGCACCTTGTTGAAGGGTACCTGAAATTAGTTTGCAGATTTGTCTGACTGTAGCAGCTGTACTGCAGAAATAGTGAAATGCGAAGTTCATGATACCTGCATCATATTTATCCCCGAATACTAGTTTTTCAACACTAACTTTGGACAAGTCTGCATGTATCACTCGCATCTTCATTGGGTTTTTGCCAGGTTTGATGATTTGGTATCGTCTGCGCAAAAGTTCAGTTAACGCAGTCGCATCGATGTCAACAAGGGTAACTTGCTTAACTCCTGATTCCCATATTCTTCTGAGATCGGCACCTCTACCAACACAATAATCTATGCCATTGTTGCGACCGGTGAAGTATTCTTTGTACAGACGTTCCTTGATCATCGACTTGATTGCATTACTCGCCCAATAGATGTCCGATTTCGAAGAACTGAAGTACCCAAAGTTAGGTGCCCATAAATCTTCGAGATTAAGTGGGTCAATGTAAAGTGAATACCCAGATTCAGCAGTGCGATATGCGTTGCCAAAGTAATGATCACTCTGAGTTCTGTCGGTTCTGATTCTATGGAACTTCCATATCGGCACAGATTCATCGTCCATATTCTCGAGTCTCAGAGGATTAGGTCCAAGTTCGATAATCTTATCGCTGAGATCTTCATTTTCGGGATGATAGTACAGATATGCGTTGGGATCCAATGGACTCGAAAACTGAATTGGCATGTAACGAGTATTATGCAAATTAGGAAATAATGTATTGTATCCCTCAAGTGGAGTGACGCCAATGATGGATAAATCACTTGAACTGATGCCCACGAAAAGCAAGTAAAGTACGTGTCCTGGTTTCGCAGGGTATCGATGTATATTTTGCAATTCTGGCGTGCATTTTTTGGCGAGAAAGTCAACAGTTGCTTGAACTACGGGCTTCCACTTGTATGTAAGAGTAGATTTGTAATTTTCAGTGGGGCTAGTAAGGATAAGTCCATCAATTGGATACTCATATGTGGTCCCTGCCTTGCGAGTAAATGCCTGTTTGAGGAAGTCTCGCTCTAGTTTAACGAACTCTTTTGCCCGCGCGGATACGAATTTCGATAATATTTCTGCAGCTTTGGCTAAATGTGAAACTCTTTCATTAAACGGGTCAGCAAAGATCTTAGCATTGCCGATAACAAGCACGTCGAACACCAGGAACTTGAGAGTACCATCGGGTAATTTGATGAGCTCAGTATCGGCAATAACATGATCTTTAATCAACATGTTACCCCTTGTGGGAAATTCATAGTATTTGTCGGCAACAACTTTCAAAATACCATCACGAACTACACACATTGCTCTGATACCATCAGCCTTTTCAGTAACATAATAATCCAGGGGTGGGAAGATTTCTCGATAAGTGTTTTTTGTCAAACTAATAGGTGCATTTGCTAGTTTTCTTAGATCATACTGGGACCTAAACTTCTCCACTAACGCTGAATCATCGATGATGTGTTTTGCCACATAATAGAGAACTGCGTGCATCTTCATCAAATCTATGTTGGAATTGCCCGCACATGCGGCTACCCGAGCTACTACTCCTTCGATCGTTTCTTGGGTCATCGCATATGGATCAGTACCAATATATTCGATTTCAATCTCCTTTTCCGTGATCAGATTTGGCTGAATAGCAGTCAGAAAGTTATCTCTGCCTATTTCCACCATGAACAGATTCTTCTTAAGTTGACCAAGACTCTCAGAGTTGATGTTATTTACCTGAGTAGAATGTACTAGTGTGATATCCAATCGAAAGTCAGCATCCACTTTGAATGATGCTCTGTTCTTAAATCTCAGTCTGGCATTTGATGCAACCTGAAAGGGTTCTTCTGGACGTTCAGCACTAATAGCAAAGATAGTCCTAAATGCCTTTGAACTGGTAGATGTGCCCAACTTGAGCTTACTCGCATACTCATCTGAGATTTTCCGACCATTTTCGAACTTCTGAACTCGGATGAATTGCTTTATTCCCATTTTACCAGTAGAATCAGCGATATTAGCAAAAGGGTCAGTGCTTATACTATTAAGACTTTGTTCAATCCCAAGAAACTCGAAGTTCTCGCATGCAGATTTGTAGATACAGTCGAACACTTGAGGTGTGAAATCCTTCAACCTGGCTTCAATCTCGATATTTCCTCTATCGGGGGCACGATCTTTCTTGGCAGCTTCCAAAACTTTAGAAAACATTTCTCTATAGGGGTATATAAATCTTCAATTTAAAATGAGAATAGGGGCAAATAAAATTGAATATCAGCGCCTGAATTATATTTCACTGTAAAGCACATTACTAAATGACCGTAGACATCACAAAAATTCGTGACTTTGATTCTCGAAAGAAAGTTCCCGATCAATGGCCTAGTCTAATCTTGGATCTCTTCTTGGTGTTCGGTATGCGACACGAGGAATACACATATCATGCAATGAGATGGTGTTTCGATCATATAGATTTCGACCTTTATTATACCCGTTATAAGCTATTCGCAAAATCGAGATCAACAGACAAAGCGTGGAATCTGCTGGAAGACAAATGTATTGAAACCAAGTCTGTGTACGGGAAATTACATAAACCCAATATGCATCTGGAAGGGAAGGTTCGATCTCAATTTGATGAGATTTATAGGGTCGTCGAAAGTATGTGTGAAGACAGACGTATCTCTACTCAGAGTTCATTCTTGACTGTCCGAGGTAAACGAGCCAGAGTAATGTTCGAGGACATAGAGATCATATTCATCAACAACTAATTATATTTTTTCTTCAGAATCCGGGTCCGCGCAATCGCATTGTTTCTAATTCGAGTCCAGGTGTAGATCCCAAATTAGGCTCATAATGTCTATGCTGTATAGATATATTGCGATATTTTATATTTGACCGGTGATGTTCCATGGCTCGGGACCCAAGTCCAGTTACATTAACTTCATCTACGAGTCCTCGACCCTTAGTTAGGGATTTATAATTGCTACCACGAGTAGTCGACCCATTTTCTGAACCTACACTATTCGAAGAACTCAGAAGTTCCCGATCAAATACTCTAGCTGTATGATCATATCTTTCGGTTTCTATTTCGGTGTAATTCGGGATAAAATCTTCTGGGTCTTCTATGTCTGCATCAGAGTGAGTAATTCGTCTACCATCATTCGACAGCAGTTTAATGGAACTTTTATAATACTGTTTACTATCTCGGTCTGATGGATTTTCGAATAACGGGGTCCAACTTCTGTTGCTGCTTTTGAGTCCGGTACTCTTGATTGTCGGAATATCCCAGTCAGACTGAGACATCGCCAATATAAAATTAGTAAAATCGTCATTCATAGCATTCAATGCCTGTTGATTATTGCGAATATAGCATCTACCCTTAAATCGCCGATCAGCGAAATCAGATACAAGTTCAGCAAAATCCCTCAATAATATCTTCTGGGTATTCGGGCAATCACGAACTTTTGGACCAATCATATTGGCGATTTTCTGCATATTTTCTGTGGACTTGAAAGCAATATGCAACATCCAGGTGTATATATCAGTTACTTTTTTTATGATTTTGCAAAAAAAGATCTGATTATGTCATAGTTACCTGAGATTTACTTTTTACCACGAGTGACATAAGATGGAGTGTGTTTATGCCTCTTTCTAGATTTGGCTTCATACTCTTTGCGAGCATTCAGCAAAAGATCAACAAATTCATCCATTGCGGTTTGAAATGCAGCTACTTTCCCTGACCCGAGCTCTTCACACTTTTTATCAAAGTTATTAATCATTGCTCTAGTACAAGGTGTAATTCTTTCTTCGTAAATCATATCAGTCAAGTTCTCGAAGCCATCTTTGGCCGACGTAACATCATACCAGAACGAGTTAACGCAAACAACTGTCCATCTGACTTGGACTGAATTCTCCTCATCTAGGAAAACGGCATACTCAATTCCACTTCTAATACCCAAGCGTGTAAGACAATTCACAGCAATTGGGCAAACAACATCAAAGCATTCCTCAAGACCAAACTTTGAAGATGCAAATTTCGAATAATCTGCTAGGAGCTTTGCCCAATTTCTCACACGGGTCTTAACGTCGTCGAAATATGTTGCTGTTCTGGGGTCGGATACTTTCATGATTACTTATGTAAAATCTTTTTTAAATCAAATATTCTTCCTTCCAAAAATAAGAACTTTTACTCCAGACTTATAAGATGAACACTATTATAACCTTCTTTGGTATAATCATCGGAACTTTACTCATATTCCTGGGTCAAATGTTTTCGAATACCGTGTATGTAGGTGGAGATGAATCTAAAGCAGAGAAAGTGGTTCGTGCAGAATTCGAAGATATAGTAAGAGGATATAAGTTTCCAACAGTCAGACCCAGTTGGCTCAAGCGACATGGAAGAATACTTGAGTTAGATGGCTATAACCAAGAACTAGAACTGGCCTTTGAATATCAGGGACCGCATCATACGAGATACGACACGAGATACCAGAAGAAGTATAGTGGGTATATAGAAACAGTTATTAGAGATAAATTGAAGATTATCGGATGTGCTGAACATGGAACTGAACTTATTGTTATAGATTATAGGGTACCTCGTCGCCTTGTTGGTATATACATCCGGTCGCGACTTTATGACATTTTCAAAAAAAATGGTAAATTCCCGCAATTTGGCAGGGAAATGCCTGATTATATGTCGGTTGTCAAAGCTAAGCCAATTCGTATACTGAATTTCGACAAAACCCTGACACCTGAGTTATTAGAAGAGTTAAATTCGCTCAATCTAGAGTTCGACATTGTTTGATCCCGAGAAGTGATCTTTTATCAAGCATAATGATACTGTCATTGTGATAATCATGATAATCGCAGATGATAGAGCCACCATCGAGATTATGGGCGTATATCCATAATCTATCTTTGGGCTGACATGTGTATTATGTCTATTAAACTGCCCATTGACAAACATTTCCCTCACAGTTCCGATTTCATACCCAAGACCGTCTGCGTCAGTAACTTGTGTCATTATTTCTTGGCTTTTTTTGGTAACGGCAATCAAATATATGGTAAACTCTTGTGTTAATTCCTTGATACCGAGTATTGTGACATTAACTGGCGTACAGTAGCAGCTTGTGTTGAACTCGGGAACTGTGATTATGACTATGGATGCAACAAACACATGAGCAAATATTAGACTGATGAAGCACAAGGATAAAATGTAAATCGGCATTTTTATAAAAAGTCTCTGCATCTGATTGGCGTATATCTTCAACGCACTTAAAGGATTCAATTTAAAATGAAATAGCCATTAAGTAATCGATGACCGCTACATTGCTATCTTCGCTTAATTTAGATGTATGCTTGTTAATCTGCTCATTTATGCCGGCAGAATCAACACGTGACCAAAATGCAGATACAGTTTTTCTGAACTTATGCAAAATCGCCGACCCAAGTGGAGTGAAATGCATCAAGCAGACCTGGTATGCATACATGTTCCGGAGTTATGAATGAACTAACAACTATACAACCTATGAGACTATCCGAGACAAATCTGTGACGATGACTGATTATTCGTATACTAATACAGTTCGACTTGTGATTAGCACAGTCACGCGAACTGTGAGATATAGACGTGGCTCTGTTTTAAAGAAGTTGTCCAAGAAGAAGTGGAGAGTACAAGTAGATCGAGTCACGATTTCTGAAAAGTATGTTACATTCACGAAAGACAGTTATAGTTATTGCGATGACTCTACATTTCGGTTGGATGTATCTGGAGAGGTAACATACTTTAGTAAAATCCCGATTTCTGATGTGCCCGCGATAGTAGATGCAAAGTTTCATGCTGCGTATAAAACCATCTACAACGAAGCGAGAAAGTATATCCCTCAATTAACCCAAGATGTGACGATACCTCCGACTAACTTGCGCCTGAATTTATGCGTGCTAAACCAGACTGATCCGATAATTAAGAAAATGACAAGCACTTCACCACCTGTTTGGTCTATCCAGGAAGTAGAGAAACCCAAGAGTAGTAATTGTATAATTTCTTGAGAAGATAATAAATAATTGTTTTTTCTTTTTCGCGGTCAAGTATAAGAGATGTTCGTACTCATCGGAATTGTTGTAATTGTCCTACTTGTGGCAGTCGTCGGATATGGCGTTTTCCTCAAAAAAGAGGTATTTGTTGCATATATGAATTATTCTGTACCTTCTACTGGTGCTGTGGCTGCAGCGGCTAAACTAGGTAGACTTGCAACTGAACAAGAATTATTAGATGCATATAAGGCCGGCGCTGATTGGTGTGTTGCCGGTTGGGTACAAGCCGCAGATGGATCTATTGTCAGCAGATGGCCACATCAAGGAGCCGCTACAGCAGCATGTGGTAGTGAAGGTATCATGAATACTTGGAATAATGGGGCAGCCGGTGTTATCGTATATGGCGTTAAGCCAAGTGTGTCTTCGGGAGTAACTACAGCAAACGGCGTGCTTCCCTTCAATTCCACAAGATGGAACCAATAAATCGAGATTGTCAATTAAAGACAATAACCTTTTTTTAAAGAAAATGAGCTTGATAAAACTGACATATACATTTCCAGCATATGAAACTACTTTAGTACTTGATGGTCTGGAGGCAGTACGCCTAAATTTTACTCCCGATAAAATGGGCTATGATCGCCGTATCCGCAATTATGAATGTTCTTCACTTCCGACATTAATAGAAGCACGATCGGCTGAATCTGGTGATCTAGTATTTAAAGTCAGAATTGAGCACGGTAATGAAGAATTTAAGGCGACGCGACCATCATTACCCAAGTATGCTATGAATCTCATGATGAATCTTCTTATTAATCCAATACTCGTCAACAGGGATGGTGGCGGGGTTGATAGATTTTATTTCAGACACTGGTATAAATCCGAGTTATACTTTAGTAGCGCGACATGTATAAACAATTATCCTATTGGGTTATTAACCCCTTCTACGGTCGAATACACTCAGGTGTCGGAAATGTCCGAACTAGATGGTGAATATCGTAAATTTAATTTGATGAATCCGATGATGGGTGAGACTCTCGAAAATGCTCTCAATTCTGTTCTTTACTCCAATTTACAATTCCCAGAGGATACTTTAACTCCAACCATGAATGTATCCCGGATCAATACTCCCCTACCATTTTATTTTGTCGGTAGTTCTTTACCATTTCCAGGTGGAAGCATGAATGCTATCCGATATACCACTTAGTTAAGATGACTCGGTTGCGCGGGATGTAGACCATATGCAATTTTCAATGGATGATCATCAGGAATCTCGGGAACTTCTGTTGCTTCTTTTTCCCGGAACTGGCGCAGCATCTCTTTGGCAAATTCGGGATCTCGTAGTTTTTCCACAAGTTCAGCTCTAAGATCTACCTTTCGTGCAGAATCCCGTTTCTCGAAGTCTACTTCTGCACCCTTCACTGTTTTCTGGAACTTTTTTGCATTTTCGAGCAATCCTTCAACATAGTTTGCCCGATACTTCATCAGCTCTACCTTATTCATCTTAGGGTTATATACCTGCATAATACCAGCCGCATAATGTCCGAATGATTCGAACTTATCTGCATCGGTTTTCCATGGATTAGCCAGAATATATTTCAGCATGCGGGCAAAAACCTTAATATTAAATCTTTCCTCGAAGCACATATGCCAAAGTACGATTGGATATGCAACAAAGAATTTACTGTGCGCCCGAGACAGGGATTCATAAAGTTCAGCTTTATCGGTACTTTTGTCAGTTTTTCTGACTTTTGTGAAAATATTCAGGGCTTCTTTCATGATCTCTTTCACTCCGACATCTCCCTCATTGCCGATTTTATTAATCTTCAAACTTGGACCTGAACTCATGACTTATAATACGCGACCGAAATGTTTAAATAATCAAGTGATCAATAGAGTCTGAATCTTCAGATTTCCCAGACTTGGACTTGTCTGTTGTAAGATTGTTGATAAATACGTCGATGTCATCGGCTTCGGCGCCGACTTCATTGTCCGAATTAGAGTCGAAATCTACAATCTCAATTTCATTCTCCAATTCTTCAGTAAACTTGAGTTCGGCATCTGAGTCATAGTCGGCATCTGAGTCATCAACACCCCCAACGACAGCATCCTGGTCTCCCTCTGACTCAGAGTCAACAAAATCAGTATAAGTCACAGTGATCTTAGACTTGGACTTGCCGCGTCCTCCGCCGCGAACCGTAATTGCATCATAGTTTTGGGATACTTGTGATAAATAATCGAAGAACTGCTTATCATGTTCGGCACTTCCGATAAAATCCCGACCAAGTGTGTTTGCATCAGAGCCAAAAAGAGAATAATACTTATCCATTATACTCTGTCCATATTTTTTTTAACTCGCTCATAAATAATTCTGATAGTACTATCGGGCAAAGCTTCCAGATCTATACTGATGCGGTTTATGGATTCTACTAAGTATTTCCTTCCATGCAACTTAAGTACCTTGGCTGCGATTTCACGCTTAAGTGGAAGTTCATCATCTTCTCTCAGGTCGTTAAGTCTGGAACAAATATATCCACGCTCGTCAAATTTAGTATCCATTGGAAAAAAGTTGAGTATTCACTAAGTTACCCATTTTTAATATGATTTTTACGAAGCTGTTCTGAGACTGACCAAGATCGACCAAATGTTTTTGTGTCTTTTTATATCATCATCGGTTTGCAAGCAGTTGATGTAATTGATCAATGCAGTTTTACATTCAATATAATCAGACCAAAGATCGATCAATATCACATCAACCGAAAGCTTTACAGATCCATCAATTTCGCCACTCAACACACTAGCCTTGGGTTCATGTAAGTTAGTAGATGCGTTCCTCGAAACATATCTCGGTTTTTTAACAAGAATATTATCTATGCTGATATTTGGGTGTCTCGGCGACCCAGGAACAATTGCGAAGAGTTTTTCGCCAATAAACTCCAATAGTCTATTTTTATCAGCCGGGATACGACTATATTCTTCTTCAATAGCTATCACTTTTCTCTGGACTTCGGCTAACCTAGCCTTCACGATAGGATTATGGTGAATGTCGTAAATAGGTTCATATACAGGATGTCTAATCTTGCTGTCAAATGGCTGACATAGAAGTTTAATAGTCGGATCGCCAATATTGTACTTGACGTTCATACACATTACTGGAATAATCTGTTTCTCGCGGACACTTGTCCAAGCAGCAGGAAGATCAATCACTATTTCGGTCTTGTAGTCATACTGCACGATAGCTGTACCGCGAGCAATAGTGTCATGGGCATCCAAACTGTCAATGTGCACCAACAACAGTGAATTCATAGGATGTCTGATTCCTTCGATAGTGAATTGTACCCTTATCTGCCCATAAGACTCACCTACGGGAATCTTGCATTCTGACACATTTGTGACACTAAGGATCTTCGTCACGTACATTCCCGCAAAGCAGTGTTTGGCTATCTTGGTCCTGATCATTGACATAACGCTACTAGTTTTATCATTGCTGTAAAACAATATTGGATCGGGGATGTCAAAGACATGTGAGACTTCTTTAGTTACAATCGACATATCCGTATATATGGTGGTATTTGTTTCAATTAAAAAAAATGAATATGTATTTATCCATATCACGATGCTCAGATACACATTGTCCGAGAATTCCTGGATTGAAGAAAGATCACTCTCATGCGATATTGACATTGACTTTGATGAACTCTGGAGCATGCATCCAATCGAAAGACCCATACTCACGATATTTGGCGTTGACCGAACTACACCAAGATGGTACAAAAGTTATGGACGAGATTACAAATTCTCAGGGTCCATCAGTTATTCCGAACCTATACCAGATATACTTGAAGAAATGCTGAATTTTGCTAACAATCTGAATCTCGGTGCATTTAATCAGATTTTGGTTAACTGGTATGACAACGGACATGACAATATTGGACCACACTCGGACGACGAACGACAACTCGTGAAGGACTCACCCATTGTGAGCATATCCTTCGGCGCCCGTCGCATATTTAGAATTCGCAAGAAGGCGAGTAAGGAAATCGCACTTGATCTTCCAGTTAATAATCGCACATTTCTGATTATGGGAGGTAAGATGCAATCTGAATTCACTCACGAAGTACCGAAGATTACGGGAAATAAGGGTCTCACTGTTGGTCGCCGAATAAACATTACATTGCGTCAATTCAAGTGATGAACTTACTCTGGTCTTTCGACACCTTCTGGATTCAATCCACGATTAGATGCCAAACTCAGACTGGGAAGTGGAGCATCAAGCAAATACATATACTTGACTCGGCTATCTTTTTGTCGCTCGATTTCTTCTCTGCGAAGAAGCTCATTGCATATCTCTTTACACACATTTTTTACTTTAGAAGTTTGCTTTAAACCCAACATGGTTGACCATGCTACCAGATCAGGCTTGGGTTTTGTAGAACATACGATACCTTTTTCGATAAGTCGACTATCTAACTTCGAGGGGTCCGACAATAATTGCTGTACTGGCTTGCGAATCTTGAATCTGCAGCGTTCATCGAAGTAACCGATTAGTATATTGTTTTCTCTATAATTCAACTGCCTGTTCATAGCCACTTTTGCAATTTCGATCCATGTTGTGCCATCACATAAGAATATACCATTTGGTCCGGCAAACCCAACAACAGTATCTCCTGGTACTAGAAGTTGACCGTTGTCGCCTATTACCTTCTTGGACTTGAATCTTTTTGTAATATCTCGGTACTTACTCATTTCCCTTGCCGAGATAGTAATGCCGAATTTACTGTAAAATGTAGTTACCTTTTTCTCGAATTTGCCAGCTTTGCCAAGAACAATACTCTCGATGAGTGTCTTGAGGATCTTGATTTGAGTCTCGACATTAAACTCATGAAAAATATCTCGTAAATCGGCATTGTCGGGACTAAATCTCTCTTTGAATGAGTTTGCTAAAGCATCATATTCAATAGTTTCTCTATATTTGGTTTCCCAAGAACCGGTGTTAATCTGTATTTTGAACTTGGATTCTTGCTTAACCGAGAAACAATTTATATCGGCGTAGATTTTACCATCGATGACAGGACAAAGTACATAATATTCGTCGATTTGCACTATTTTGAACACTCGACCTTCAGGGTTGTATAACTTCTTCTCATTCGGATTAAATAATCTGCTTATAAACAATCTTTCCGAACTTGGAGGAAGTTTCTTTGTACTTGTGGTTTCTACATCTATATGTCCGCGAACCAGATTATTTAGGGCAATTACGAAATTAAGTTGATTGAATAATCGTGGATTCACTTCTACGCCGAATGGAGGTTCCTGTACAGCTTTCCATAAAGAGCCGTATTTATATATACCAGAAGTATTTAGGAACAACCTTTTGATAATAACAGTGATTATCTCTATTTCTTCGCGATTGTGAGAATGTGCATCAAAGGTGATTGTATCCAACTCATTGAGGTTATATTCTGGGATTTCTGTTATCGGCTCGAAGTACAAATTACCAAATCTGCGGATAGGCGTTGCATACTTGTTTTTTGGCGTGAATTCCCTTAAGTCAAATTCGGTCTCGGTAGGAAAGTATTCTTGCAGTAACTCTTTTGGCATAATTATATCTCTATTGGCAGGTGCGTCAATTGCACTACTATTGATAATTTGCTCATAAGCCTGAACAAGCATATATTCTTTGCCTTTTTCGAAATACTTGAACTCTTCTGGACTGGGAATTTTACCGTCCCTGGTGCTAGTTACCAGCATACTGAAGTTCACTCTACGTTTTTCGGGCGGCAAGTTGATGTGACTATTCTTTCTTACGGTTCTCCCGAAAACCTGAATAAGTACAGGAATACTTCGAGGTAGACTCATAATAACATGTTCAGCCACATCAGGTATAGTATAGGTTTCTCGCAAGACCTTGCTTCCGATAATAAACTTTGTGCGCAAACCATTAGCATTTTCGGGTTGACCGAACCGAGCAATAGATTCTTCCATTGTAGACTTATCTATATCTGAGTGAGCCATAGCAAACCGAGCAGGGTAATATTCATGGTTACGGTCCTTATGCAATTTGTTCTGCGTGCCGCAAATGCAACATACTGTTTCTGGTCCAGCTTCCGAATATTCATCTATAAACCCATTGACCTTCATGAGTTCCTGGATAAGCAACACTCCTGATAATTTCACACGATCGTGATAGATGAAAAACTTCTTACCATCTGAGGGTTCATCAGTTGGCTTCATACTGTCGAAAATCAGATTAATCACCTTTCTGTATTTAGCGGAATATTTTTCGATCTTGTCTTGTTTCATGAATTCACCAACAATAACTTGGGAATTTGCGATTTTCTGAACTGCGATGGATACCTTATCTCGCCATTCTTGGTCAGCCGTCATAATTTTCGCATAAACATCATTACTTTTATATAGACCAACTGTATCTGATTCTGGGTTAGGGAAGGCGATATCATAAATCGCATAGCTATTTTGCTGGATTCTTATATTTTCAGGGTATGTATTGTATGTAGTATCTGGATTTTTGATAAGATCATCTAAAGTGCTTTGTTGGAACTCTGACATTGGGCAAGATACTAGCTTGAAGTAAGGTATTTCTTTGGAACCAAAGTACTCCTTATTAAATTTCCTTACTTCGCCTGACCAGGTGACTTTGGGGAAGAATTTTGGGTTCATGTCTTGTAAAAATGATACTTTACCCGCGAACAACTTACCTATCTCCTCTTTCGCACCAGGCAAATCTTCTTTGTTATTAAGGAAGAAATCGGATTTTTTCACTTTCTGGGTTGCCGGCGACAGTAAGTTTAGAAGTTCGATAATCTCGCTGGCTGCATTATTCATAGGAGTTGCCGACATAAACACTGCGCGTACACCAGGAATATTATCAAGCAAGTATTGGATTGCGACTCCATAGTTATTTTTGGTATACGAATTGTAGCAGTTGTGAATTTCGTCACAAATAATCAACGAGTCTTTGAATTGTTCGAGTAATCTAAAGTTTACTTGGACTCGACCTGCACGGATCTCTTCATTAATGATATCTTCCAGAGTAGGGTTGTTTGGGTTTTCAGGATTTTCACGCTCGATTTTATCAACTCTTTCTTCGAGATCGGTTAAGCTGAGTGACTCAGAAATAAAAAGTGCATTGACAAACTTCTTATAACCATAGAACTTGAAGAACCCCCCTTTGGCTTTCTGAAGAATTCTACGTCTAAGTGTCCTGTGTAATTCTGCGAACTTCTGTCTACCTGCTTGTGTTCCGGAAAATGCCTGACTCTGCAACTTTTCATATTCTTCTCGCTCACTTGGACTAACAAAGCCGAACTCAGGATATTTTAGCAAATCTCGGATAAATGCCGCCTGTGTGCCGGAAAACCCGAAGATAAATACACTTGGAGTTTTCTTGTCCAATTCAATGTAACCTTCCTTGCCCCTGTATTTCACGCGTTCAGTGTCATAGATACGCTTGAACACTTCCACAAAACTCATTGCAATTGAAATACCAGTGATAGTTTTACCTGAACCAGTACCATGTTTGATGAGTAATCTCTGAACATCGGTATTTGGATTGATCAAGTTTCGCGGAAAGAGCTGATAACTGTGTACTTTTAGATGTTTGCCATCAAGTGGATCATATTTCACCGGAGCTCGAAAGTTGCGTTTAGTGTCGTACTTCAGAGAAAAGTATTCCTTCTTGCGCATTATTTCATCTATCGCATTTTTGGCTTCTTTGATCATTTCCTAGAAATATGTATAAAAGTATATCTTTTTGTCTTAAAAACATATAGATAATTTTATAACTCAACTTCGATGAACTCAACTTCTATGGATGGACCAGAAGACGCAGATTTTACGATAAATGCCTGCAATTTACGGGTGATGTATAATAAAAAAAATGGACATGTTGAAATCCTGATAAATTCCGAAGTTCTTGGATCTTATACACCAGAATCCGCTTATGGGTTAATCAGATATTCGGGGGATTATGATAAGTTTGTATTATGGGCTCCCTCATTTTATGGATTTGACAACGAGTATGCTGATACATTTGCGATGCATTTTACCTTTTGTGCAGGAATAGCGATCGGTGCGTCAAAGCGGGTATAAGGATTTAATTGAATTATGCACGATGATTATGAAGAAGCCCGAAATATGCAGTTCATAGATTTGAAACCAGTTTGTGAATTATTAGTAAGATTCTGTGAATTCCCAGTTGAGATTGCGTCTCTGATGAATACAACAAAAAGAGCCCAAAAGACGATACGATTCATCCTCGATGCGACGCCCAATAGATATTTCATAAAATACCACAACTGGACTTATGACGAAAGCTTCTGTTCCTTGAGGATTTTGGGGGAAATAGACATATTAATCAAGATTGGCCCAAGTTGGAAGAAGTTCACATTATCAGTCGATGTTGTCGGGGATTACTCTGGTCCATCTATTGACGTGACTTTTAATAAACTTCCTGTGGTATCTGCAATATGTAACGAGTTTTATGACTCTTCTATTCTCACTCATAAATCAGGCAAATTGTTCGAGGGGTCAAGGTGTGATGGAATTGATAGTATTAGAAAACTCTATACTTCGCACATGAAGCGTCAGCGTCGCAGATAAGTGTTGTTTTTTGGCAAATTAAATTGAATTAGGGGTTTGTTAATTGACTTCACACAATGAACTCTAGATCTAATGACATCAGCTATTCGTTCAACGGCTACAGCATTTCGACACGACACGTAAACTTGGCCTCGCATATAATGTATACTTTTGATTTCGTGAGATTCGAAGGCAACCATCAAACTGTGTGGAATTTAACACTGATAAACTCATTTGGAATCGTCGATGGACAGCCAGACACCGAGATCTATCAGTTAAGTGTACATAATTGCGATGACCCCATAGACTATACATTGATCTACAACTACTCCCAGGAAATCATTGATGGTATTCTGAAGTTGATACCATTCGAAGATGTAGACTTCGTTGACTCGGCTATTTTCGAGCCAGCATTCGCCGCCTACATAATGAAGTAAAGGTTAGATTATATTTTTTACCCAAATTCGACAAACCGAAGATTAAATTGAATCGCAAGTCAGATATTTAATTCCACGCAATGGACTCTAAGACTAATAGAGTTAGGTGTCTATTCGATGGTTATAGTTGCGCAACAGGTTATGGCACCTCAATATTCACAAAGTATATATTCATGTTTACAAGATTAGAAACAGATCAACCGACGACTACATGGGCTTTAACAATAAGGCATTCACTCGGAATCGTCGATGGACAACCAGACACCGAGAAGTATTGCTTATATGTGCAAAATCTTCGTCGAAAAGGATTCATATGGAATTACGACCTTGATGATATCCATGTCGTCATGAATAACCTTCTGAGGTTGGTATGGAACGTTAATCCAGCTCTACTTAATTTAGCTGTCTTTGAACCGATATTCGCCACTTGCATGATGAAGTAAAGGCTAAATTATGGCTATGTTTTTTACCAGATCGTATTTAATTGAATGGCTGGCTTTCTACAATCAACCATATGGGGAGTCTTACATTTAACGATGTTAAATATTATATCCATGTCGATCTTTATCGCGGTTCCGAACTTAGAGGAAGCATAGGTAAGTTTATTGAAACCGAGGCTAATATTGTCGCACATCACGGACGACAATTCATGATAACCCATATTATGGGAATCGTCAATGGTCAGCCAGATACCGAGAAATATCAGATGCAGATTATCAATAATTACAATAGACCTCCTTACGAATATAATTTAGGCGACGCCGGTCTTATTTATGAAGGGTTCTTGGGGTTAAAAAATGATAATTATTTCGACCCATCTAACTTACATATTCTTGAGCAGCGTGAAAAGTAGATGTATTCATACATTACAAGCAAAGTGTTCGCCCGTGACTCTCAATCTTGCGAATTTCATCAATTGCACTACTGATCGCCACTTCCATTCCTGGGTTTAGGGGTAGATTTTTTATCTGTGAAATTGGAACCCATTTGATGTTGCCGATTTCCGCAATCTGTTTTTCGTTGCTAAATGATATGATCGGCTCGAACTTATAGTTAGCACTGGCTATATAAAATGTGCTCTTGTAGTTAACGACATCTCGATGATAACTTGTAATCAGTGTATCTGGGTATAATTTATATGCATCTGGTCTAATTCCGGTTTCTTCTTCAAATTCCCGAACTGCACATGTTATTGGTAATTCTTGCCGGGACTTCTTCTGACCTTTGGGTATCTCCCAGTACAACTCAGATCGATATGGTCTCAGCGATGCTTTCTTGATGAAGTCACGGAGGACTTGCCCTTTGTTAACTTTGATCCAATTGTTGTCAAATATACTTTTATGGGTCCAATAAAATGGCGTGTTAGATTCGTATCCAAGCCAGACATGCCGCCAGATATACTCAAAATTAAGATTATTGATGATAATCCTCTCTTGTGCTGTCATTGCCGTTAGCAGGTCAACAACATGATCTTTGGTATAAGACCCATGTACGAATATATTAAACTCATACGTGTATCGTTTTTGAACTAATAACAGCTCCAGTTCTCGCTTGATTTTACGATATATCACAATACCGTAAGACTCCTTAACTTTCATCAGGTTTACCCTATTTTTGATTTTTTAATTAGATTTTTCTATTTGTGCCTACAGGTATAACATGTTGCAATTTGTAACTTTGCCCCTTGCCGTTGATCTTGTTCACGTGATACTTCTCATCACAGTTGTCGTTCTCTTATACAGAGTAAACCAATGTGCCTGTGAGAAATATAATAATAAGGATAGCATCTTGGCTAAATTCAGTCGAGGAGTAGGATGGAATGTATAATGCCCCTTTATTGAGGGTAATGTTCTGTATATATGCCATGGATAGATTCATACGGTACATTATTACCCTTCCAGGCTCGCATAAATTCACGGCACTCATCTACGCATTTAAAGAAGGTATCCAACATCGATTTATTGGCGCCTTCCGACAGGTACTTCGTATCTTTTTTCAATAAATGCATGTTAGCCGAATATAGCTTCCACGGCAATGCACCTATAATGTATACACCGGGATTGTCTCGTAATATACTTCTGACACCGAGTCTGATAGAATTGAGTGGATTTGAAGTTGTATTAATTATCGGCTTGCTATATCTAGTTTTGATATGACCATCTTCGTGAGCTGCCATTAATTCGGCTAACCAATCAGGGTTGCATTTTGAAAGATCTTTAACATCATCTACACTTTGGATGTTTTGAATGGGATCTGGGATAAACCCACAGTGGTTGTATTCAGACGAGTCGTCTTCGCCTTCAGGTTCCTCAGGTTCAATATCGATGCGATTTCTGTAAAATATGATGAAACCGATAGCGATGGGCATTGTCCGTTTGGTGATAGCTGAATTTGTGCCATTTTCCAAGTGCAGATCCTCGAAATTGCAAGCTTTGAAAACAAACTCTGCAAAAATACCAAAATCAGCAGCATCTATAACATTGAGTCCCGTCTTTACTTGTGGTGTATAATATTCTGGTACTTGAGATGTCGGTACTCTAGAGTATGGACACTTAAACTCAAATAACGCAACTCCTGTTTTTGGCATCTCAGCTGGACTCAGCTCAGATGTGATGAAGTTTAATTGATCTAAATTATTGACAACTCCGAGTCCATCGGGGCTATAACTAATACGATCGCCTCTTCTGTAGGTCACGGTGTCTGCCAAAACAGTAATGTCGTATTTTATCTTGAAGTAGCTCTTGCATACTCGTTCAAAAAGATTGCCCCAAGAAGTCTTGATGGACCTGTCGAAAGGCTTAGAGTATATGCCAGACTTGGTCAATACTAATGTTTTCACGGGACAATATGGGTTAAGTCCAAAAACAGCAGCCATTTCCGAGCCACCAACTGTGCTTTTTTTCATTTCTAGCCAGTCGTTGGTTCTCTGAGCCGGATTCTTCTTGCAAAGTTCTATAAAGTTCTCGATTTTTTCTGATGCGTTCATTGTATATCTGTTAGGGAGAACTTTTATTTTTTTATATAAATGGAGCTAAAATACATAGACAAAGTAGTTGCCGCAATTAGGGGAGGTCCAAACGCCGGAGATATTATTAGTTGCTGTCACTGGTGTTTACGCGCCAGAAAAAAAGAATATGATCCCAAGATGCGAAAATGGAGAACTCCGTCGGATGTAATAAGATGCGCCGATTGTGGAAGAGAATATTGTCTTCGGGAATGCGTCGATAAATGCGCACATAGGACTGTCACCAAAAAATGGATGTGTGGATCCGAAATCGTGCGATATAATAAATGTATATACTGCAGCATATATAAAGACTTCTATGATCACGCAGTACTCGATTTTCCCGAATAAATATCGTACACTCAGTCTTCGGCTTCTTCCCCATTAGGTATATCCATGATAGCTTCCGCAGATACAGTTCTGTATCCTTCTGCCAGTCCAGATATGTCAGATATTCTGCTGATCTTTAAAACATCTCCTGGTTTTGCGCCTGACCATATACTCATCGGATCGCTAGACAAGATTCGTTGATAGCCCGAAGAACTCGCGCAAATGAATCCTTCAAGCTTAGCTAACTCACTTCTTTCCATAATTTTGTGAACTGGTATTGCCTGATGCAATGGCAGATTGATGGTAAATCTATCGAAAATATGATTCTCCACGTAAATGATGGGTTCTTCGAAAGCTTGCATCTTGGTAAGAATCTTCTTAGATAACCTCTCAGCGGTGATCACTGTGATTTCGGTAAATGTCGTTGCATTTAACACGCCAGTATTAGCGATCAGGTTAAGAAAATCTTGTGTTGCTGAATTGGCCTTTGAATCATGGCTGATAATTATGAAAACACATTCGATTGGCGACTTATAGATATCGGCTAATATACCTTTGGGTTCCTTAGTTCCACGAATCAAATAATAACCTTTGCTTTGTGTTAATGAGATGAATTCCCTCGAAGTATGTTCTGGGCTAGTTTTGACTATTCCTCTATACTCCAAGAGAGCTGGCATGTTCTCAAAGACTCGGACTATTTTTCTATCCATGGTTTATACAATATATTGGCGTATTCAATTTAAAACAAAAATGCTGAGTATTTATTTTTTTTAATTCTTTTTGTGCCAACCTATATACGCATGGACTCGTTTATGGATAATGTGTCGACTTCAGAATTTCAAGGAGGTGGTCTCTCCGATTGGTTAAGACCAGTCACAAATATGGTGCAATCATATCCCACAACTGTGTTTTTAATGCTTGTTGCGATGGTTGTAATTATTGTGATACTCATCGTAGTACACATGTCTATGAAGAAAGAAGGATTCGGCATCGGTGGAGGTTTAGCCCGTTTGCAAGAATCCGATAGCAGAGGCGCAAGCCCAGCGTGGGCAAATCGTGTTGACCCTGATTGCAGCGGCGCATCTGTTACTCAATATACTGAGGATCTTCCTTGGGCTAACTTGGATTCTGATAAATCAGCCAGTGAAGGAATGTCAAATAAGGGAGGTACATATACCGACTCTAAGCTAGTCAGAGTTTCTGCAGGTCTCTCTAATTAATATTTAGGTTTAAACAGATTTAATCCTTTTTAATACAAATGGAAGGACTCGTGACTTCAGCCGATACTCAAGATTTACTATTCGGGTTTAACCGCAAACTCATATACGCTGCAATCGCATTCATCATTGTGGTAGTAATAGTTGTGGTCATTATGTGGACCCGCAAGCCGGGCGACAAGAATAAGGAAAACATGAAAAGATCGCGACTGGAAAGAGAGATAGATGATGTAATTGCAGACATCAACTCCAGTTAAGGGACTCATATGAGTTCAGGTCCTTTTTTATTTGAATGTAGATTATCCCATACAACCCACAACATGGATTCACAGAATTTATCGATTGAGGAGAAGTTCAAGATGACTACAGAGCGTGACCGCGTCCTAATTAAGGATATGCATCTTGGGCCAATTAAAGTACAACCCGACATCTCCGATACTATATATGTAGTTAAGGAAGATCGCGAAAAAAGGACCATCAAGGTTACTGGGGTTAAGGAAGTAGTCAATGATTACAGTCCGGCCAGTCTCAAAACATTTGATGAAATATTCGTCAATGCTATTGATCAGGCTATCAATGAACCTCAGACTACCAAGATAGAGATATTCATGGATTCCAAAGAGGGGAAGTTAACAGTCAAGAATAATGGGTCCGGTATACCTATCGTTAAACACAAGGAAGCCAAAACATGGTTACCGCAATTCATCTTTGGTGTATTAGGGCAAGGCTCTAACTTTACCAAAGCTGAAACTTCTATTACTGGAGGTACAAACGGAATTGGCGCAAAAGCCACCAATATTCATTCGAGTCATTTTAGTGTGGAAACAGTATCCGATGGTAAGAAATATTATCAAACATGGGCGAACAACATGGACAGTGTAGAAGACCCTATAATTACAACTTCATTCAAAGCCGAATACACCATTATTGAGTGGATCCTTGAGTTAGCTCATTTCGGATATACAGAATCTACACACAAAGTGTTCAAGTTGCTCAAACCATTGATCATGAGTAGAATTATTTCTGGGTATGAGTACTTGTCCTGGGCGCGACCCGGGTTCAGAATCTACTTCAACGATTGTAAAATCACAGGAGTGACCCAAGCACAACTGCAAGATCAGACTGAATGGTACCAAATTAAGATGCAAATGGCGGAAGATGAATCGAGAAGATTCATTGGAGTCGTTAATGGTATCGCTGTACTCAAGGGTAATCATCAAACCAAATTCATCCGAGACTTGGCTAAGAAAATCACAGATGAATTCAAGGTAAAAATACCGAGTTTTCCCAATGTAACCGAAGTTACCCTGACAACGATCGCGAATTTCTACATGGCTGCCAAAGTACCAGCTGTAAGTTGGGAAGGTCAAAGAAAGGAGAATGCCCAAGTCCAAAAGAAGTATCTAAGCAATTACTCTCCGACGGATGATTTTGTACAAAAGTGCTTCGAACGTTTCAAAACTTTAATCATGATGAAATTGATGCCAAGGATGGGCAACAAGAAAGGAAAAGTGTCCGTCGATAAGTACATCAAAGCGCGACACTCGGGTACAAAGAAATCCCATGAATGTGGACTGTTTCTACCAGAAGGTGATTCGGCCGCAAGCATGATTTCAACAGGCCTTAGTCAAGGATATTCTGGTCTTAACTATGATTACTTTGGTATCCTGACACTTGGTGGTGTGCCAATGAACGCGCACAGGCAATCAAAAGTTGACGGCAAATTTACGATACCTACTGAACGATTGCTGGAACATGAGTTTTTCCAAAACTTTATGGCTGTGACCGGTCTTAAAACTACCTTTAAATTCGATAAATCAAGCCCAGAATACACCAAAGAAATGGCATCTCTTAATTACGGATTTATTGTTGGCGCCGTTGACCAAGATCACGATGGTATTGGTAAAATATGGAGTCTCATTCTCGCAATGATGCACCGATTTTGGCCTAACTTGATGACAACCGAACACTCATTTGTAAGAAGATTTGCTACTGTTGTTGCTCGGGCATATCCAAAATCCAAGAAGGGTAGAGTGCATGAATTCTTCTCGGAACATGAGCTTACAACTTGGCTTGAAAGTATTGAGAATGTCGATAGCTACGAAATCTCATACATTAAAGGGTTAGCCACACACGGTGACTCCGATATCAAGAGAATGTTCAAGAAGTTCCATGACTCAATCTTCGTGTATCGGAAAGATACTAACTCAGAGGTGGAATTCGAGAAATTCTATGGATCCGACCCCGAAATGAGAAAGGAGATCTTGGGTACACCATTGTCGCCATTGTCCCAACAAGTGGTCGAAAAACAGATGATCGAGAAGGTAATTAGATGCACACATCATCTTTACACCGAGTCCAAGAATAATAAACTCTGTAATTTGGGACAAAAGTTATGGAATGCATGTGATGGTATGAATGAATCGGGTAGGAAGATTCTTGCCGGTTCGCTTCTCTGTTTCCGCAAGAAAAACAAGATTATGAGAGTTGATCAACTTGCTGGATTTATCGCACAACACATGTGTTACCATCATGGTGCTGCAAGTTTGGAAGATTCTATCAAGGGCAAAGCATTCCTTGCTGTTGGTGGAGTTCAACTTCCTCAACTAGTTCCATTGGGATCTTTCGGATCTCGTGCAAAAGCAGGCAAAGATGCAGGAGCTGCTAGATATATCAGAACGAAACTTAACAAGAAACTCGTAGATTTGATATACCCAGAAGAAGATATGCCCTTATTGGACTATGTATTCTCAGATGGTCAAATTGCCGAACCCAAGATGTTTATCCCGACAATCCCAATGGCAGTATTGGAAAGCACAGAAATGCCCGCAGATGGTTGGAAGATTAAAGTATTTGCTCGAGATGTGTTCGATGTTATCGAAAGAGTCATCGACATGATCAATGTTCCTGGTCTTCAGTGTCATGAACCCAAGATTTACGACAATGGATTTACCGGCAACTGGAGATTATCTGAAGGAAAACTCTACGGGATTGGCAAGTATGAGTTTGTCGGCAACAGGAGCGTGCGAATTTACGAATTACCACTACGATTTTGGCCAAGCACATACTCCGATAAAATGTTTAAGAAAGAGTATGTCGACAACATCGATAATAGGAGTGCCAAAGACACTGTCTTGGTAGAATTAGATGTAAACCCAGAAGAATACGAGAAGAAATTGTCTGAGTGTGGCGATCGATTTAATGACCCAAATATTGAAGCACTGCATCTCTATGCTAGCTTTAATCACAATCTGAACATGATGTCAGCCGAGCATACAGTTATCAGCTTTGAGCATTATGAAGATGTTATCAATTACTGGTTTGAATTTCGCAAAAATCTGTATAAAGATCGTGTTGACCGTGAACTCACACATCGTGAATTGGAATTAATCTACTTGAAATCCCTGTATCGCTTCTTGACCGAGGAAGAGGGTACTAATTTTGACGATGATGATAACGCCCGAACAATATTACTCGAGAAACGCTACGAAGAAATGAACCCATCTGTGTACAGGAATGGCAAGATTATTCGTGGTAAACAAGATGAATTACTTAAACACTTTTATGGACCAAAGAAATCATTCGATTATCTATTGTCTTCATGTAAGCGTGACTTCTTCGTCAAGAATACAACCAAACTTGCACAAAGGATTGCGGCGCTTGAAAACGAATTGTCAGAATACCGTAATCTTTGCAGACTTGGTCGATTCCCGGGTGCCGAAATATGGAAGCGCGACCTTAGGAAGTTAGAAAAAATAATCCGAGAAGGAGTAGCATCTAACTGGACTTTCGGTGAAGATGACAAACTCACGTACGACTCGGATTAACTCTTTATCTACCCAAAGATGCGAGTAACGAATTGAATTTTTTGATTAAATATTCGACTGCTTCGGAGAACACTACTTCTGGTGGTCCGGTAGACATCATTGTCATTAGCTTGCTTCTGTCTGCCAAGTTTATGACGGGGGCAACTGTAACTTGTTGACATTGTTCGGTAAACTCTTCGCACAATATTTGTTGAATCATCATCGGAACCGTCCATCCAGAATTAGCACACATCAACGTCCATTTATTTGGGGCATCGCTTTGCGTGAATTGCGAGTCTTTAATAATCTGCAGCTGTCTCTGGATTTCATGTAAACCCTTGTAGATGTATAACTTGATATCCGGTATGTCTCCATTTGTCTCAAATGTTATCCTATATTTTTTAGGGCTTGTATTACTTGGGCTGCCAACAGGTTCAACATCTATCGGAACGGCAACAACACAAAGTGCAGCTGAATGTTCGCCATCAATATAGTTTTTACTAACTTTTGTTGTAATACCAGTGATGCGAATGAATCTTCCTTTATTTAGCTTCAGAATGATGTTATTATCGTTGAATGGTCGCTTTCTTAGGTTGCTCTTCAGTTCTTTGGTATAAACTTTCATCGGTCCGCCTGTTCTATTCACGACATCCAAAGTGAAGATCGTCCCGACAGACACAGACTGGTCTATTGGTATCATTTTGATACGGTTACATATGAAGTCATCGCTGATAAATGGGTCATCCGTCTCCACTTTGAGTGGGTCAGCTACCATTCGCAAGACTTCTGTCTCTGAATTCATAGTTCGGCGGATCCCATTTGCTATAGTTCGATGAACATCATGTAGCTCGAATTGTATCTTCTGGGACTTTAGGTTCTTGGGTAGCAAGTCAACAGCTGCTTGCCCTCCCAATCTAAGTACAGCCTCTTCATTGGGACCTGTTTCTGTAATTCTGAAATTCACAATTGACATCGTTTATCAATATAAACAAAACTTCAATTTAATATATAAATGCCGAACAACAAGTTGTTCGTTAAATATGATAAAAAGACTCTCGATATGTTAGTCGAGATCAGAAACATGAAAATGCGCAATATCAAGATTACTGCTTTTGCAGAAGCGGATATAACGCCGAAAGTAGTGAAGAAGCTTAGTGATATTAACATAGATCATTTACCTGCTCTGGTAGCTTCGGATGGAGACATTGTTATGGGAGCATCATCTATCTTGGGTTACTTGAAAGGTATCGTTGAAAAAGTTGAGTCGTTTGGATACGACACTGATGAAGGTGTTACAAACGCATTAGCTAATATTCTGAGAGAGCCCGATGAGGAGGAAGAAAGTGATGAAGCGAAAAAGGCTGCAGTTAAGAGCAAAGCCGATGATATTACACAGAAGCGCAATGAACGATTCAAGTCACTTGGATTCACAGATGTCAGCCCAAGTAAACAGGACAGTGCGCCCGCAAATCCGCCAAAAAAGAGACCAGCTATGGAATTCGGGGAATATGAGACACCAAAAAAGAAGACAACCATTGATGACGATGAAATTGAATTGGAAGATGACTTGACCGCTCAACTATTGCGCATCTTCTAAATTTTATATTAAACACCATGAACTTTTTTGATAAATGGGTTCCACGGAAACTGCCGTCTTTAATCAGAATATTCGAAGTCTACTTAATTTGGCTTGTGCAGAAACCAAAAATGCTCGATTGCTCGAAAAGAGGAAGCTCATCAATAATGTCATCTACGAAAGTCCCTCATATGTTATGGAATTAATTGGACCATTCCTGGTCTCATTCAAGAGTGAAATTTACGCCGAAAGATACGATATCTTCCTAAATGTGGAATCAGAGCAATCCAAGAAGATCTACAAGAAAATCGTCGACGTTGACACGAAAAAAGATCTACTTTCATATCATCAGTTGCTGGCAGATTGTTACAACTCACAACTTTCGGAAACTAACAAAAAGACAGTGCGCGATAATGTTCGTGCTATGTTGGATATTTGTATTAAACTCAACATGTAAAAATAATAGATGTCTTCAAAAGTGGCCGTCTCCAGAAAGGTCGTCAAAAATGACCAAATCAAGAATATTTTTAATAAAATGATTGGGGGTGATGTTGAGTTTACAATGGCATATCCCAAGTATAGAGAATTACTTGGAGGTATCCAAGCCATAGTTAATGTTCTGAGCGTCATTCCAGGAATGAGACATACAGATAGTTTCAAGACAATTCGCAGCAAGGTCCCACTAGGTAATCATGTTTTTACAGCTACGTTAGAAGAAGAGGGCACAGGGATGATCAACAAGGCGCGATTGAGTGATTTTGTTGTTAAGTACAGAACATTACTCAGGAAATCCAAGATTATGAAGGAGTTTTTAGACGCCAAATCATATTTGAAAGATTACAGATCGGAGATTCTGAAGCTAGACTTGGGTTATTTGGGTAGTCAAATATCATTCAGACCCTTTCCAAGTTATTTAGATCCCGATTTTGCCACTCTTTACAACGAGAGTATCGGGAAGCCAGCTGAGATCAGATTTGTTGGTCAGTTAATATTGAGATTGTCGAACGAGTTGGATAATCTGTATAACATTTGGATTAAACCTGATGTGTCTATTGATGATTTCGTTTCTGGAATTACAAGCAGTCTAGATAATATCAAGCGCCAAGTTACAAGATGCGATCGAGCCATAGATACCATTAAGAGTTCCGTGCGCATACTGAATAGTAAGTTCCCGACATATTATGAAGAATTTATGTTATCGAACAACCCAAATATCATTTTCGAAAACTTTATCTTGGATGCAGGCAAAGCGTGCCAGGCAGATAAAGAACTAACAGCACAATTCAGAAAAATAGTTTCGTATTGCCAGAATCTAGCAGAACAGAAAGATGTAAAAGACGCTCAATGTATGACGCTCCTAAGTGCAGCCAATGTACAGCTGGAAGAATGGGATAAGAATTTGTAATTGCAAAAATATTAATTGGTCGATTAGGTATAACATGTTAGGCTTTTTTGCGGGTGCAGCAATCGCCTCTATCTGCATTTATATTTATGTGTTTGGAGTTCCCAAAATCGCTATCATCAAGGACTCCAAACCAAATACATTCTTGGATTCTTTTTCTATCAAGGAAATAGACAACTTTGATACGGGTGTAGGATTGGAAGATGCCCCCGAGCTAGACTCAAAAGATATATATTCGGGGGATTTGGGTCTAAATGTCGGACAAATCACGGATCCCGATAAGAAGTTTGCTGACTTAGCGCTAGTTCGCAATCGAGATAAAACAGCGCAAGATGCTTTTCGAGCCAAGAATAATGCAAGGTACTTTAAGCAGTTTTTCGAAGGAGAAGGTGACGAACAAGAAAAGAAACAATGGTGGGGTAATTACTAAAATATACAATTAAATTCGATTAGTATAATGAAAAAGATTCCATCGGCAATAGTACCCAGCAAAGGTAATGGAATTATTTACAAGCGAGTGATCCAACCCATAGATGTCAGATCGGAACTCGCGAGACAGATGATGGCTCCAGATGGGTATGTTCCCCCGAACCCATCTTTTGGCTCAGAACAGCCAGCTGCGGTTAATGTAACCACATCTCAATCTGACACAAGAAGTTCAACTCGACCCGCTGTTCGCGACATCTATTTAAACCTGAACTCGGAAGACCAGACTGATGCGGTAGATGTGGGGACAATGCGATTTAATCTCAAGGAAATAGCAAAGACATCGCAAATCACCAGTATTATAGAGATGGAACTTTCAGCCTTTGTTATCGGGACTGTCGAAAATCCCAGTACCTTCCCGGAAACCTTATTCCACAGAACATTGACGGTTTTGATAGATGAGTTGAGCAGTGAAGCCTACTCGTGTAAAAGAAATAGATTTCACTTTGAGTGTGATCTTGAACCATATGGTGGAAGTACCGTTCGAGCAACGGCAAGAGTATCCAAATTTATATTCTCTAATCCAGCAACTGGTTTAACCGATACTCTTACACTGAGGTTCAGGACGCCCACACAGGAATTTATTATAAAAAACACCACTTTAACCGCAACTATTTCCAAGTACAATCTAACTTTCAACGGCACTACCTATGTTGTACCGAGATTTACGACATTAGAACCCCACATGATTAAACCATATGTGGGAACACCTACTTCTGCGTCTGGTATTGTATTAACCGGTGGTACTGGAGCAGGAAATTTAACACTTCTCGGTATTTATTCATATGGTGTTACATACTTGGATGCATCGGGTAATGAAACGGATCTCGGAGTTATTAAGGAGCTGCAGCTCGTGGGTACTGAGAATCAAATTGTGATTACCGATATTCCCATCGGCCCGAATGGAGTAACCAGGAGAAAGATATATAGAACCATTAGTGGCGCTACAGGAACTTATTACTTAAACAAAGTATTGAACGACAACACAACCACAACTTACACTGACACACTCGCCGATGTTAGCCAATATTCTATGCCAGAAGTCCCAGAAATAAATGGATTCGGGCAAGTAACTAATGCAGTTGTTATTTCCGGTTTCTATTCTGGTATCGGCAATAATGATAACATAATGAATCGGGTTGAGGGACATCTAGTAAGAGTTATAGATGATAAGTCCTTCGATATGGTTTCAGTTGCGGATCTCGTAGATTTTAGTAATATTGATACATCCACAATACGCGTATCAGTATCAATATTGGCCAATCGTATATCTATCGGGCTGCGACTCCGATGCTTATCTGGAACTAAGACCAATAGTATAATGCCAGTTTAAGCAATAAAATTGAATCAAACTCGTGTATATGTTGATCAACGCTATGACTTCTAATCCAAATTGTATCCCTGCATTTACTCTACCCCCGCCACCAGACCCCAAAAACTTCACATGGGTGATACTTGATCCGCAACTCAGAGCTCAAGTAGAAGCTAGATTCGCGGCGCAGTCTGAAACCTCTTTTCGACCAATCTCGAGTCTTGCTTCTACTTCGGTAGTTGCTCCTGTGATTCAACCCAACAAGGGCAAGGCATCCGTTGTCAAACCCCTTCAGATCCCTGTACAGTTTACTAGGATTTTCGAGATAATTGCTGAATCCAAGCTGCAATTTCCTAAAGCTGACCTCGTTGGCACAACCAATCTTAACGGAGATGGAGTTGTAACAACTTACACTTACTTGGATAACTCTCTGCTTTTCCCTTTCTACGGTAGTATCATCTTCAAGGGAATGGTGTCCGGTGTTAACAATAGCGATATTTTAAACAAACTCGATGCCATCGCGAAGGTCTTGCACAAACATCAATATGTGGAAATTCCCCCGATCGACAATGAGTACACACTGTATACTTTCGAAGATGACGTCCATCCACAAGATACGGTTTGTGCCTTCACTGAATTCACTTTCAACAAAGATTTGAGCTACACTGCCACTGAGGTCGATGTATATCCCCCCAAAGTCTCTGCTCCTGTTCTTGTTTCTACTCAACCGACATCACCCCTTCCCAGACCTTTGCAGCCACGTGAAGCGATTTCATGGAAACCGAAATCACAAGCTGTGAAAGAGGCGACCAAGGTTAATGCTAATGTTGATCGCGAAAACTTGTATTCGACTTTACTAGCTGCGCTGAAATCTCGCCGAGGTATACCTCTCAAGAATCACTCGGATTCAGAGTCTGACAATGATGATCATCTTGTGTCGGTACCAAGAGCTTCTGTAATAGCCCGCAAACTTGCATCTCCGCAGAAGCCTTTCTACAATCCAGCACAGATAATTCAATACACACATATGAACACTCCCTTCAAAAATTTCCACGACATTGCCGACGACGATGGATACGAATCAGCCGAATCTGTCTAATAACTACAATACTTTTTTACCTCTTCTGGTCTTTTTCCCAGACCCTGTTTTCGATTTAAGGGAATCTTCGATAGCCTCGATTACATCAAAGAATTCGGGGTTATCGGGCATCTTCACATATTTACCAGTATCATCCATCTTATATACAGAATATTTGTGTAGTGAGTTGTCCGATCTGTAATAATATACTTTATCGCCTAACTTGAACTCGGTTGCCATAACATTTTTCCTAATAACCGGGATGCATGGATCAGGCATACGCATATCAGCTTCGAAATCTTCATGATATAATGTCGCATCAGTTGCCATACATAATTTGCAATGAGGAGGATTGTCTTGCCGCTGGTTAAGTAAACATTCAATCGACACTTCCTGTATGCCAGTAACGAAATCCCCAGTAAGTGGATAAGAATATTTACCATTGAAGTACAATTCTAGATCCGTAGTCAACAGCGGAGATCCCGTTTTCAACAAGAGAGAACTAGTTTCTAAAGTTTTGACTACATCTATGCTATCTTCCCCTGCAACACTTCTTGGCTGCACTGAAAAGTAGAAGTAAGGAACAACGAACTGTCTTTCGACAGGTAAATCTACGTGACTGTTATTACGCAAGATACGGGCGATAACCTGCTCGTGTCTAGAATCCACCCAATATGGTTCCATAATATGTATGTAATTCGCATGTTTCAGATCGAGTCCTTCCGCCCCAGACGCCGAAATCAGCAAAAGATTTATTAACTCACCGTTTATGTTACTGGTCCCGCTAAACTCCCGAACTATTTGTTCTCGCATGTCAAGCGCAACTGCACCCGTGATAATCGCGAAAACTTTACCTTTGCTACTACCGCCACTCTTAGATACTTTCTCGTGTGTGCTTGATTGCTTTAATCTGATTTTCTTTTTCCTCACTTCTTCGGTCATCTCTTCTTTCTGAGCCCCGGTCAACGTTTCTCGAATATTGGTTATAATATCATTAACCTCGTCTGGGTCTACATTGAAGATATTCTCGGGATCCAAATCTATAAACTTGTGTCCATCTTTCGTCATAATACCAATAATGCCCTTATTGTATTTTATCACATAGAAGTTAGCGTCAATGAGCTGCTTTTTGTAAATATTGGCAAACTTCTGTCTGACAACAAATAGGTCGTTTGCGGAAGGTTCTTTCAAAATCACATCATTATAGTAAACGTCGTCCAAGAAAGAACTCCACTTATCGTTATATCTTCGTGGTTGATAGTGTTTTGCGTTTTTCATTCTGGTGCCTATCCGGTGTATATAATTGAGTTTTTCACCTGCTCCAGTTACACTCGAGTCTATATTGTCAATGACTTCTATTTTATTCGCCACATCAACCTCAACATTCTCATTAACAACACCTTCTGGGTCTACAGGCTGTTCATCATCATCGGCAAGTTCTTTCCTGATGGGTTTTTGCAATTCATGTATTCTCCAACCATGTAATTCCAAGAATCGCTGAAAGGTGCCTAATCCACCAGTGCCCGTAAATTGGCTATATACGACAGATTGACCCACATTCTTTTCTACATTTTTTAGGATTCTTATGAATTTTGGACCTGTTACATCTTTGTCATTCAACAGATATGGATTGACCTGCTTGGGTATACCGCGCACAGATATCATTTCCATCGGGGGTGCATAATTGGATAGTTGCCTCGAGCCGATCTTAAATGTACTCGCACCTTCTGATTTTGGCTTAGACATTCCACCTTTACCTTCGCTCATCTTCCGTCTACGTTTCTCCATCTCAAGTTCCGAGTCTTTAGCCAAAGTATATGCGGCATATTGATGTTCTGTCATTTCCACATACTCTAACTCTGTCGGACGCCTTTCAGGAAAATGTACATTATTTCCATTTGTCGGGGGATTCGCCGCATTTATACCAGGTGTGCTTGTATGGGTCACATAACTTACGAGCCCAAAGATGCGATTCTGGAATTTGGATTTATTGTTGATGCGACCATTTTTGACGAAGTACTTCCGAAATACATCATAGTCTTCGGGAAATAATGTATTCTTTGGTCCACTGTTAACCAACATATTGAAACATGGTATAAGTTCATAAGGGTCATTCACGACTGGTGTACCTGTAAGAAATACCATTTTATTATGATTGGCCTTCATAGCCAATTTGTAAAATTCAGTTGCATTTTTAGTGCCATTCGTGATAGCCCGAAATAAGTTATGTGCTTCATCGACAATGACAAGTGTATTATCGAGTGAACCCCCCAAATATTTAACCGTCTCGATGTTTCTAGACTCAACAGTAGCTTCGACAAGTTGCGTTGACATATTGCTGGCATTGGTCGAAACGAAACTGAACTTATCTTTTATTAACTTTTCAGCACCACCTGGATACACAATTTTCCCGAGTTCCAAGTATTGGGCAACACCTTTTTCGAAGTTCCCGCGAACCGATTTAGGTAAAGCAACGATCACCTTTAACTTATTGCTTGGGTCAAAAATCGCATCCATCGCAATCGCAACCGCTGTCAACGTCTTACCCATACCCATGGTCATATAAATCAACAACCCCTTTGGTTGCCCAATTCGGCCACTGTCAATGTTATGGATGTAATGTCTCACGATATTTTGGTAATATTTCAAAAACGAATATCTGTCGTCGAACTTGACATTCCGAAGATGGGCATATAAATCAGATGGAAAGTTAGTCAAATTTCGTGTAATCTTTTCCATTTATATTTGACCGAAGAAAAACAGTTTTAAATTAAAGGTTAACCCAACATATACAACACATATGTCCCATCATACTGTAGTACCTGCGACTTTGTCCTTTATAGCACTAGGCTGTTTTATAGTTTCCGGTCTATTTATGGCGGATCCCACACTTAGTGCACCCTGTTATTGCAAAGAAGTTACGGTTATTCCCACTAAGATGCTCGAGTATACGATCTACTCATCGAGATTTGGCAAGTTATCGATGAATATACTTTTTATATGTGATATATTACACAAAAATAATACGACAGTTGCCAAAATTGGTAAGATTAATTTGACAGCCGCGTGTATAGGTGCATGCTCTTTTAGGGATATTGAATACCTGATTGGAATTCCGGTTATTGGATATATCCAACACGATGGATCAAATGCGTCGACCATACAATACGATCCTATGTTACCGCTCTGGGTGTGTTTGTTGTGCTGCGGTGTATTGAGTGCGACGATTGTGATCGGTTATATGATAAAGATAATTCCACAATCGTATAGAAATTAACTCAGGAAAATGGTCATTTGAGAACGACAATTATTTTTCGGAATGTGATTATTTTATTTTATTTTTAGCTTTTGTTGCCGACTATATAGGAGATGACACTCATTGAAGGTGGTGCACGTAAAAGAAAAAGCAAGTCTGCCAGTCCCGGTGGCAAAAAATCAAAGAGATCCAAGAGGTCTCGCAAGTCTAAGAAGGGTGGTGCCAAGCACAAGCCCAAGAAGTCTACATAATCGACTCGGGGGTAAATCCGATATTGAGTTATTGTGACACGGATCATATGATGGATGTTTCTAAGTCTATCGGTTTTACTTTTTTGTATATTTCTAACTTATACAAGCACCCGAAACTTCACAAATGACACACTCTGTATTCATCTTTAGGCGAGACCTCAGACTTTCGGACAACCTCGGATTAAATACCGCAATTTCAGCAAAGATACCAGTGTTGCCATTATTTATATTTGACCCACTTCAGGTGGAATCCAAAGTGTATAGAAGTCCAAGAGCAGTTGATTTTATGGTCGAAGCGCTCGAAAAATTAGACCAAGAACTTAAGAATAAAGGTTCCCGACTCTTAACTTTACGCGGACAACCCGATAAAGTGATAGAATATTTGATAAAAACAATAGGTGTAAGTTCAGTTTACCTAAACGGAGACGTGTCAGAGTATTCAAAGCAAAGAGACAATGCAATAAAAAAAGTATGTGATTCCCACAAAGTGCCATTTACCAGCAATCAACTCGATCTATTTCTGGTCTCTAGGCCGGCATCCGACAAAATCTACCAAAAGTTCACTTACTTTTATAACGAAAACATAAGATCTGTACACACAGCACGAAATCCGCACTCAGCGCCAATGAAAAACTTCATAAACTTCGGCACATTGGATTTGACCGCAGTTAAAAGTATAATGATCAAGCCTCGAACCTATTATACAGGTACACCCAAATATGTTACTGCAGATAAACTACCAAAATTAGTATATAACACTGGTCGTCTTGATAAACCAAACAGTATGTGGAGTGCTTTTATCAGATTTGGCGTAATCAGTTTGAGGCAGGCTGCTCATATGGCTAAACAAGAACTGCCTAAGTCAGCATACTTGGACTTTGTTCGTGAACTTATGTGGAGAGACTTTTATTATAGGGTTCTGGGGCTTGGCCGCATGCAAGAAGTGCACGCCCGAAAATATGTACCGGAACATGACTCGCGAGTAACTGCATGGAAAACAGGTAAAACTGGATTTCCCGTGGTTGATGCTGCGATGAGACAACTAGTGGCGACTGGATATATAAGCAATAGAGCCAGATTAATAGTCTCAAATTTCCTTACAAAGAATATCCACGCTAATTGGAAAGTCGGAGAAAGATTCTTCATGGAACATTTGACAGATTCAGACACAGCCGCCAATAGAGGTGGATGGTTAACTATTTTCGGTGGATCGGTATATGGGATGCCCAAGTTCAGGATATTGAACCCTTGGTTGCAATGTAAAAAGTATGACCCCAAGTGTGATTATGTTAAAAAATGGGTTCCCGAACTGAGATCACTTAGCTGCCAAAATATACATGGATGGTTCAAGTGGTGTAAAGAACTTAAACACATTGCGTATCCTGCGCCTATCTTGGACTTTTCAGAAACTCGTGATAAGTTTTTAGATAATTTTTAGATGATATATACCCATGAACCCACTTGTGATTATCGGACTCGTGATAGTTATTTCTGCAGTCTTGCTGGTTTATGCATTTTATTTCTACCCTGCCAATACTTTGGCTACTTTGCCAATAATAAATACAGCGCCCCCGACAACACCAGCAGTTACTCAACCACTCGTGACTACAGATGAAGTCCATGATACGCCAAATGCGACAACACCAGCAACCCCATCTTCTACAGTTACTACACCTCCTCTCCCTGCAGATAGTAATGACACACCCGCCGAACAACTCATTTTACCGGCATTCGTGCAATCGGGTCTTGTCCAATATTCCGTAGAAAGAATATATCTAGGTCAGAGAACAACTTGGAGCGAGGCATCGAACTATGCATCTAAGCAAGGTGGATTCTTGCCAGATAAGGGAAATGTATATGAATTAATGAAAACAAATCCATTATTCGCTGAACATTGGGTGCCAATTTCCGATGCCGTCAATGAGTGGTTTCCTATCGATAAAGGGACTCTCCTGAGAGCCAGTACATATTCTGGTATTTATGGGAAACTACCAAGTTGGGGTCAATCTATTGATAGTTACCCGGGGCGCGGATGGATAATTTATTTAGTTAAGCGGTAATTTCATCAATTTGATATAAACATAAGCATTTTTTGTTAAATGTCACACTTAGTCACCTTTTCATTTCCCGGATTCTCAATACCAGATCTAACGCTGTTGCGAAATTCAAAAATCGAAGATAAGCACTTTCGGTTAGATACATGCCCTAGCCTTGTTCAGGTAACTTGCCGTCCGATGATTGCAAGAATGAATGATCTAAGTAATGCCGATGCTATAAACCAAGTCAGATTTAATAGCTGGCTCGGCTCGATAACAGAGGCACCTTTATTCTTAATCTCCGATTTAGCGCAATTATCTGATAAGTTCACTAATATGTCCGAGGATTCTATCAAATCCTGCATCAGGAATTTCCTGATAGTATATCCGCTCACTATCAAGTTAGGCAAATTCCATATATTTAAGATAGCCGAAGACACTTTTGGTGGTCCAGTTTCGGATATATTGATTGGCAAACAGAGTATTATTAGCCGAAAACTGGAGTGTCAGGAATGTGAAATTGGGTTGACATTGCAATACACCCCAAATATGTATTCGCTCCAAATAGATAAATCCCATACTTGGAGACAACTCGGAATTATCACAGAGACATATGTGCTTAACCATCTGAATATCGATTAAATAAAATTGAATATCAAATCGCGTATACCAATATGCATAAGGAACTTACTTTTGATAACAAAGCTCATCTGCACATATATCGCTACAAACTGATTGTGGTATATGATTCACATGCATCCATTTATCAACATGATCTAATGCTGACACATGTAGATCTCTATAAGTTCTTGTATATCTCCGCGAATCTACGAGCAGCATATGCTCATTGGCTAGCAGACGATATAATGGACTTTTACTCCGATCTCATATCAAGTGGAGATCTGCTACCTCCTATGATCCCAAAACAAGCTTTGTAAATTCATCATCGCTCAAAACTGTATTTTTTCCAAATTTGCAATCGAATATAAGTTCGGCAATTTCGTTAATCATAATCGAATCATATAACATTTCTTGGACTTCCCCAGTCCTGATGTTTATCAAATGATATTTTTTGTCTGCAAACTCCGTAATCCAAGAATACATCAACAACTGTAATTGGTGTTCAGATTTTATACTGTCTGTGCATTTAATTTCTATAACTCGGTCTGGGGTAATCATGTCCATAACACCATAAATGGGCATAGAGTGTTTGATCGAAATTCTCTCAGCTGGAACCTCAAATTCTGCATTTTCTATATTTATTTCAGCATCTAACACTTCGTGGCATTCAGTCACTGAACTTTCTGGAAGCCAATCAAATTTAGTGATCTGATTTATCCTATGTATTGTTCTTTCTTTTGTTGAGTGATATACATTGCAAATCTGCAGAAATTCGGGTATTGTTAATCCTGATGTTCTCATAAGTATTCTTACATGTGGCGTTAATCCATACTCTTCTGGTTTACTATGTGTAAACTTCTTCAATGTTTCTATTATTTTACATGAACCCGTTCTTCGGATTTCCCAAAGACCAGGAATGGCAGTTCCGTTAAGTTCTGCGACCGACTCACATAATTTCTTGTATTCGGTTAATCCGCAGCCCGTTAACTTTTTGATCTTTATATCGCGACTTGGTGGTTTAATAACCGTGAATAATTTGTTGAGTTTAGCGGCTATTTTCATAGACACTGCCTCTGACAGAAATCCAATAACTTTGGTTACAGACTCGGATAATTTCTGTGTGTTTGGCGTCATTCGAAAATCTCGGGGACTTCCATCTGGATTATACAAGAATGGCAATTCCGATTTATTTACACATTTTACGAGAATCAAGACTTCCTTTGCACGAGTCGCCGCTACATATAATTCAGGTGGACATATATCTTGCGATACATCCCTTGAAAAATACTCGAAGTGTCCAGAATCAAACCCATAAACTATTACATATTTACGCTCGCGACCCTTAGATTGACAGAATGTACTGAAGGTTACCTTACCTTGAGCAGCATAGTCATTGATCTGGGAATCTTCAGAAACCGGCATATAAATGGGAATGCCCCAAAATGTGAAATATCGCTCAAGCAATCTTATCGGACTTGCCGGGTTTTTGATGGAACTTGCCAATACAAATATTTCACCTGGATCTATATCGCCGGATTTAATAAGTTTAACAAAAGAAGGTGCTATTTTTGCATGAGCCTGGAATGATGTACCAGAGTCTATTATCTTCACATCTGCTCCATTTCGCACAGCAGATATCCGTTTGTTGCCAAGCATGCGAATATTCACAAAGTCCGCAATCTGATTGGTCAACCGATATGATGTTGATAAGGTCAATCTCTCGAACTTCATGTTAAATAGCTTATCTGCTCGCGTCAAAAATCTTGAGTCCGATCCCTTAAATCTGTAAATAGATTGGTACCTATCACCCAAAATAGCTAGAGTAGGTATCATACTTTGGCTATCTCGGAGATCTTCCATAAACTTAAGTGAAAACCTGAAGTATAATGGCGTCATATCTTGGGCTTCGTCAATCACAAGTACAGTAACAGTCGGTAATGTTTTGGGTCTTATATTCTGTTCAACAACTCGGAATAAGGCAAAATCTGTATGAGCATTTGGGTCATAATAATTAACAGCCAAGGAATGATATGTGTGAATTTCGATATCTTCGATCCCCATTGATGCGGCCTTTTTGCGAACTTCCGATTTAAGTTGGCTATTGTAAGTTAATTGTAAAGTCCCCGAGCATTGTTCGGCGATTCCCAATACAGTTGTGGTCTTTCCGCTCCCAGCAACAGCATCAACTATCACATTCTTTCCTTCCTTTATTTTGTCGATCACGGCACGCTGCTCGTGACTCAATATAATTCGTGACATTTCGTATATACCCGATACACTTTAAGTTAAAAAAATAATCGATTTATCGCCTTAGTTTATTTACGATGTATCCAAAATGAGCAGCAAGACTTATCTGAAATTTCAGATATTCGTACAAAATCAACAACGCCATATATCTAATATACATATATGGAGTTCTACTGGTGCATAAACCTCGATACTTCAGTTTATATATTTTCACATGCATTCGATTCAACGCAACCATAATAATAACGATAATCGGACTATAGCAGATCATCAATCCGCCAACTGCCAATAAATAATTGTTTGATTTGAAATCTATTCTGGCAACTTCGGCTAACCAAGCAGGTAATGCCCCGATCGCCATATACAGATACATTTCACGCCAAAGTAATAATATTATGATTCCCATTTTTCGATAAAGTGGGATATGCTTAGATCTAAGCGACCCGGATATGTGAATGAAGGCAACCTGTAACCAATCCTGAGTTAACTGAAGTCTATGGGAAATCAAACACATCAGATTTATTGGTGCCGTCTCATAACTCACTAATCCATCATCATAAATAATCTTTTGTCCCAAGTGTATATTTTTGGCTGCAACTCGCTTTAATACATCGGTTCGCCAACACGCATTATATTCGGCAAATCTGTGCAAAATGGGGCAACCCAAGTACCAAAACGATTGTATCATATCAAACTCAAGTGCGATCATATCGGCAAGTGATCTAGACTCGGATCTAGCATTGCGAATCATACATCTACCTTGAATCATATCAGCTTCCGAATCACGCAATAACTCACATCCATAAACAATGGAATTGTATTCGGGCCACTGGTCAGCGTTATATATAAATGTAAATTCACCGATCTGTCTAACTTCATCTTGTTTCTCTATATGCTGGTTGCTCAACATATTCAACAAAGTGTATTTTATACTTTCGGATTTACTGCGGGATCTTTCACAATTTATCAAATAAACTCGTATGCCAGAAGTAGATGTTCCCTGTTTTTTGGCAAACTTGTTCAGATATTTAGTATACCTTTTTAATGAACCTAAACTATCTTCGTGTTCTGGTCTCGCGCCTGCATAAACTACAATTATATTGATAAAACTGTCGGTTGGACAATCTAAAATGACCATTTTGCTTATGGTAACTGATATTACACTTGCATCGCTCGGATAGTGTACTGGTATTATGACATTGGCACCCAAGCCTGCACCAAGTGCTGTAGTCACGCAATCACCTATAGATTCAGGGGCATGTCTGGGATTTATCGCTTCTTCAGGGAGATAATCCAGCGAGACCATACCAGGATACAGAAGTATATTATGTTGAGCCAAATTAAGTACGGTTGGCGGGCCATTTCCCGTAATTACGATATTTAGCAGCTCACGCACTTCTCGGGACTCTTTGAGTTTCTTTTTATATATTCGGATATTCGCAACCAAGGATATCAAACCTCCAAATACCACAATTGAATTAGTGATTACTATACTGGTTATGGATATCCAATAGAATATTGGCAAGTATTCGATCGGAATGATAAGACCATAAAAAAGACTGGGTAACGCGATCGTTACCGCGACGGAATATAAGAATTCATACATTTCCAGAGTTAGTCTAAACCGATATAGATCTAGATTTTCTTTGTTAAATTAAAAATATCAACTATTTTCTCTAACAACTCATCGTAGTTAGAATAAAATGTCACATTTTGACCATGAGTTGTTAGTAGATTATCTCTACTGTAATCATTCTTTGGTCCACCTGGTGCTACTTTGATTTTATTCCACATCGGATTGTCTGGAATAAGACAGTAACTTTTATCTGCCCCAATACCCAAGAACTGGATAAGGTCAGGGTTGCTCGTTACAATCGCAACATCTGAATGTTTGTAATTCTTCATGAGTCCGTGAATGCGCTCTTGGAGTAAGGGAAATAGATATAACTTTTTAAATGTCATATCTTCCTGCACGATTTTCGCAGTTGCAGCCGAATTCATATCAGCTAATTCGATTTGGGTTAATTTATCGCAATCCAAAAACATGAGATCGCGACCGTGGCGAACTTTGTAATTTTCCATGTATTTACACAAACTGGACTTGCCCGAAAAATGGGGCATATTTACACCGAATAACTTTTGCTTATTGCGAACTGGCATCGGAACCTATATTAAAAAGAGAAATTATTTTGTGAAAAACCTTTTATTTTCGCATAGTTATAAAGCAAATGATCGTCGAAGTTGCCGAAAATGGCGAAGTGAAGAAGGTTGACATCCTCAACGAAGATCTTGGCGCGACCGAACCAGAAGTGGTAGTGAATGGAAATGTATATTTTATCAGGATTGTCGGTAAAGGTATCAGGTTTTGCTCAGTTGAACCTATGGAGTTTATCAATCCTCCACTCGCAGCGCAAACCGGATTAGAGAGCGGTATTGCTAAAATTCGATTCCTGGATAGATTCGGTGTATCTAAAAGAGTAGCATTCTTAGCCAATCTTACACTCGAGCAGATCAATGTTAACGAAACTGTGCCTTCTGCATCTGATGTATTTGCAGTTAGAGTGTAAATTCCAACATTACGCAGTTAATCTTTTTTGTAAACCGTCATGAATGCGCGAGTGGGGCTAATCTCGTTTCTGGGATTCGTGTAGTAAAAGTCACCTTCTACATACTTTAACCCAGTAAATGTCTTGTCCCACCCATGATAGTTTTTGTAATGCACTGCATGTCCATATTCCTTGGTAATACCCTCTTCATATAAGAATATCCCGTGTTCTACATCAACTAACATTGCGTCAACTGCATTCCAACAATCATGCTCTTTTATTACGAATAAACCATCCGAGCGCAATACTCGTGTTATTTCACTGGCCATTCCAGTAAGGTCAATTACATGGTGCATGCCCATGAACGAACTAATTACATCCATTGAATTATTAGCAAATGGGAGTTTACTTGGCGTAAGCGGGTCCACAACAGCAAACTCGATATTTGCCGTACCCTTTTGTATATCAAGCCCAGTGATAGATTTGGCGCCTATGGATTTACCGAAATATTCTGTGATCAGCCCATCTCCGCAGCCGATATCCAGATACTTTTCTACAACTTTATTCGATTTGTATAATCCTCGATAACGACGATACATCTCCGACGCTTGAGATTTACTTCTATCGGTTTTATCATTTGATCCATGTGATTTCCTTTTGTTTATTAATTCATAAGTTTCGGAATCTAACATCTGGCACATTCTTGTGAAATTAGCTGGATGCGGGTCCTGCTTGCATATAAGCCTATATAATCTGGCTTTTTCATGAATATCGCCAAACTTCATGATTGCCCGGATCTGTTGATTGCTACTTGGAGGTTTATATGCATATTCCTTGTTGTTATACTTGAGTACTTCTCCGCTAATATCATCTATATACTCGGTCGAGCCAATTCTGGAATCTGATACATTTATCTCACGACGTCCGCCAGAATATGTTTGGTCCCCGGTTAAGAGAAATACACTAGCAATAATGGCAATTATCACAGAAACCAACCACATCTATAAATACGCGAATAATAAATCACGCTGATTTAATTGAATTCATTGAGAAGATATCAAGATGTCCCAAATGTTGGATGATTCCTGTGTTTGCATGTTTGACAACTTTTGGCCGATAAGATTTATCCTCCGCAAGCATCAAGTGTTCGTTATTTGCGAAGATCTTACTATAATTTATGACGAAAATCGAACTTTGCGTATGAAGAAAACCCAGATACATGGAGGATATTATCATTCCGAGAATTTGGACTCGGATTCGCGATTCAGTAGATTTCCTTACATATCATCGACAACTAAAGAACGCGCAATCAGAGCATTAGCTAATGTTCGCACTATGGATCTTACCGATCTTATAGAATGGCTGGAAGTGCAGTTTGGGTATTTGTCCGAACACCATGAACATTTTCGTAAATTGTGCCCAAAATCCGTGCGCGTTGAGGTTACTGAAGGCATTGAAATTACCGATTGTGGTTTACTCATCCTTGACGAGATGTATCCCTTTCTCGGTAAACTTATGGATAACGGATATTTACGCTGCATTACCCAGACTTACTCAACCATACGTTATCCGGTGAATGCTTACGTCCACGAATTGGTAGCTGAAAAGTTTGTGCCGAACCCACATAATTTGAAGTACATTTGCCACCTAGATGGAAACTTTGCTAATAATAAACGTAGCAACCTTATTTGGACTAACGAGGAGGAATATTACAATTCCATCACCCGTATATTTAAACATAAACCTAAACTATCCATTGATAGTGACGAGAGCGACAACAGTGATAGTGACAGTGATGATGATTATCATTCTTAATTTATTTTTTGTGCGCGCAGATCAGGGAAAAAATACAATGTTCGTAAATTACATAGGAGTGATTGGTTCAGCAGACATTTTACAAGCCCATTGACGATGTTCCCGATAAGTGTTATATACAGCTAACTCGAAGCTAATGTTTTCATGACTCACCGGGTAAACAACTGCAGACTCAGGTAGAAATTCTACGAAGACCAAGTTCAACCCATCTGGTTCTGGACCCCAACCATCATGAAACTTGTAATATTCAGAGGTAGACAATAATGCCCATGACTGGGATTCAACCAGAACATGGAATTCACCATATCCAAATATTTTGTCACCAAACTGATCAAAATGCTCGAAATGCGAGAAGACGGCCCGACTGCGAGTTTCTAATCGATTGAGTACATCTTCGGCCACTCTTTGCAAGTGGCGATCGTTGGGTCCACAGTTCCTTATAACCGCAGATACGACGCCTTGCATGTTTATATTTACAGAGTATTTGATATTGATGAGCTGTTCGGTCAATTCTTTAATCAATACATCTATCGATCCTTCAGAAGAAAAGTCGAATTGAAATCGTTCGAACTCGAGCTTAATAGCATCCATGTTTGAGAGACAATTAAACGCCCTCGATTCAATTTTAAATAATTGAAGGAGATTTATCGAATTCATGGACCCCGAGATATTCAATTATGTGTTGACCGAATACTGTTGCCCAAGAACGCTCAAATGCCTCGTGCGGGTAAGTAAAGATTTGCGTGATATATTAGAGACGAACTCCGCGTATCTGGAAATTAAGGCGTACAAGCATAGACCAACATTCATTACGGCATGTGCAAACGGTCATGTTTATATAGCGAGTTGGCTGCGAACCCTGCACAAACCCAGTACAAGTCTTTATCTGAGAGGTTGCTCCACTGCATGCAAACATGGACACATAAATATCGTAAAATGGCTGTACATGATTGATAAATCGGTAGTTAATAATGATACCTATAATGTGGCACATTACCACGAACAAGTAGAGATACTGAACTGGATGGACTCACTTGGCGTGCTTAGTGTAAAAAAACATATAATTCACTGCAATGAAGGTTATACATTTTCCGATGCATGTTACACTGGAGATGTAAATAAAGTTGAGCAAGCGTTTACCGAAACAAATCGAGCTGAGTTACACTTTGAATTCATACAAGCTTGTAAACAAGGTCATCTGAATCTTGCAAAATGGATATATGGACAAGAACCGATTGCCACAACGGGCTTCCAAAATCTTGAATCACTTGAAGGTGCAATGAATCATCTCGAGTTGTGCGAGTGGTTATTTAATAAATACCCCCGGTTTGATATGGTCGATTTTATTAGACGGAATGTTTTATCTCTGTGTCCGAGATGTTCATTGCCAGTAATAAAATTACTACTCAAAAATATCAGACGAGGGAAAATTCGTGATGAGCTGCTGGCACGATCCTTCGAATATGCGATGTATAACAAGCTCGAAGTTATGAAATGAGTATATTCACTTGGTATCCCCGATGATGCCTGTATTGCTGTATTCATCCGAGCAATATATTCGGTTGAAAATATGACATTTTTGTACAGTAAAATTAAAGATAAATTAACATCAGGGGATATCAACATGGCTATCAAAAATGCGTGCCTTAAAGATAGATTTGACATCACGAATTGAACCAGGCTTTCGAAGCTTCCGGAGCCTGCTGGGTCTGCAGGTGCACTCTGGCCTTATGGGTTAATTGAAGGTGCGCGTGGATTTAATTGAAAATTCAGCTTCTTGTATCTAACATGTCCATAATAGGCTCCTTTCATCCAACCAGAATGATACACAGAACTACCCCTCTCATCATCATTCTGGAAAAGGAATGTGATGATAATTATGTATTGTCTGCTCAACTAGCCTCAGAGATATTCCCTACAGTTATGGAGACTATGCAATTCGGGCTTGAAATTGACGAAGTATCTCATGAGCGAATATATTACGTTAGCAACGAGCGTAATGAAGTTATTGACAGATACCTGCGCGATAGAGGATTTACTCGCGAGCAATATGACGCCGTTCGAGGTGAGTTATTCAAAGCATTGTCCGACAAGACAAGAATCTTACGCGTCTATCCAGAACTTAACAAAGTAATCCATAAGACGGTCCACGAGATAGACTTCGAAGTTGTAATAACCACCCAACAAGATCCTCAACTTCCAGAGACAGCACGTGAAGGCTGGTACACGATGGAAATACATGCGATGTTCCCGGAAGGCAAGGAAGTTAAGAAACTTGACTTCCATTATCGCGACATTGAGATAGGAAGCTATCCTCCAGTTCCTGTAGACAGACACGCTGAAGTGTACAAGATTGTGCTGGCGCGCGTCATCGATAGTCTTCGAGCTGAAATTAACGGACCCCGTCGCTAACTGTCCACACATGGGACCTAGGATTGTACATAAAAAAGAGGATCAGCGACTGTGTCTATTTTTTCAGGGGGACTTGCCAGGCATGATATATATACCATAAATACACAACGCACATCCCTATAGTGGCAGCTGGAGCATCGGAATAATAATCAATGGCAAATCGGCATACAATCGGTAAAAGTGCGACTCCGACAGTCCGAAAATAGAGAATTACAGTGTTGATGTCGGTATCTCTGATTTTTCGATAAACTGTTTCAGGAGTATCAGTGGTGTAAATAACGCATTGAACCGTGATATTATCTAGTTGATTCTCCCGATATCGAAAAGTGCGAAACTTCCCATCCTTTTCGAGAAACGCAAATTGACCCCCGCTTTCACCTCGTAGAATACCGCGAAGTCTAGGATGCCAGAAATATGTGCAGGTTTCGGTTTTTTGGGAAATCTGTATATTTTCGATAAGTTTCGAAAATCGCTGACATGCCCGATGCATACTGGCAAACCCGCAGACAGGTAGGTATTCTATGATATTTTCCATAAGTTCATCGGGCAGTGTTGACATTGCTGGTCGAGAAGTGTACCTAAGTTTGAAATTCAATTTTAGCTAATTAAATTGAATGCGGTTACCAGGATTATCAAAAATGCCAGAATACATGGTAATAAAATTACATCTCGATAAGATTGATTCTGATGATACGGTAGTTGTCGTAAACTTGTTTGAATCTCGCGAAAATGTACTTGGTCATTTGGTTAAAATTTGCAAAGAACACGATAAACCCAAAAACCAATCTATCGACTACGATGCAATTCTTGAGTCTGGCGGCGTCACATTCGTCGGCGAAGATGTTTCGACTTATTTCACAATTCACGTCATGACTGATAGAAATAAGTATGAAGTTCTCGAAACTCCTGAACTTGAGCGTTATTTCCGGGTTCACAAGATTCAGTCTGCGAGAAAAGCCAAAGTCGGGCGGGTACATGAGCTTTTGGAGAAATTAACTCAGAACTAAGTCTGTCTTTTTTTGTATTAATTTAATTGAATACATCGCTGGGATTATCTAGATGTCGAAATACATAGTGATAAAATTACACATTTCCAAGTCAAACCCCAGTATATCCCCGATTATAAGGATATTTAATTCCCGCGAAGAGGCTCTTGCTAATCTAAAAAAGAAATGTGAACGGTATACTTTTGAAAGTCACCTTGTCGACTACGATGCAATCATGAGGGATAATGGCGCTATATTTGACGCTATCGATACCGCGATTCATTATACCATACGCCCTATGGAAAATGGAGATAAATTCAAGTCTGCCCGGCTTAAGCGTTTTGAGAGCTATATTCGACGTCCAAATCCAGTGCCGTTGTGGCTCGCGGATCTTCATTAAATCCGAGTTCTAGTTCTTTCATCAAGCAATCGACGATTCTGGTTCTATAGCTTTTTTTGTAGTTTTCCTCAGCATTGGCCTCAAATGCCAGCTCAGTATCAGTCATCGACCGGGAGTTATCCAAAATATAACTGCATGTTTCTTTATTAAACTCCAATTTTCCCACACTGGAATCATTACCTGGAATGTATTTGACCGATGTTCGCATCTCACAACTCTTTGATTCTTTAAACTCCAGACCAGAAATAGAAGGATCAGCAGAATATATTTTGACAAATCCATTCGATGAACTGTAATCGATGATCGCCCCCGCGCCGATACTCAGATCGATATGTATTTGGCTATCTCCAGATAACTCTTGCAGTAAATAAGACGTCTTATTGCATGCTACTATTTTATGCAAAAGTCCAACTCCATACAAGTGGAATTTACCCATGTCGATATTGCGTAAAGTGAAAGTTTCCATTAAATTGAGTAACTCTCCATGTATGAAATCCCATTTATTTGACACAGGTCCAGCCAAGCAATCCAACATATTTAATATAAATTCGCTCAAATTTATATACCCACACTGGGTTGTGAATGTCGACTCTCCAAGATAGAAGCGTCCGATCGTAATAGATTCGGGTATCTTCAAGTTTCCGATTGTCAATGTGTCTTTGCCACAGCCTACTTTAATTAACCAGTTTGTTAACGCTCTTATAGAGGTATATATTGCCCCACTTCTATTCTTACCCCATACATCCGGGCTGAGGAACCCAATTTGCTTTAGGTCTGCATCTGCATTTGATATGCTCTTGAACCTTTTTTGCCCGATTTGGATACGTTCCACGCCATTAATCCTGGAAGAAGTGTGTGGAATATCATATAAATCCCCTTGACGGATGTAAAAGTTCGTTACTTTGGTGCCAAATGCGAAGTGATTAAGTACATCCTCGCCCTGAATAGGGTAATCCAAAGATATCGAGCTTGGGAAACTTGTCCTAAATTCTAAGATTGATATGTGCTCAGATGGGGTACAACGATTTTCCACCTCGTTTACATTAGATAGATGAAGTTTATACTTCTTGTCAAGTGCGTCGATCACGTTATTGGGTCCGACCAACAGAATGAATCTGATAGCATCTTCTAGGCTGAAACTAGGTATCAAGTTGATACCATCGTAATATCTATGAGTGGAACATTCGAATTTATCAAGAAGATCCCCAATAGAGATATCGAACTTGAAGTTTCTGGATTTTCCGATGTAGTTGAAAATCATGCTGGCTTATAATTGAAAATCCTAAGATTTAATTGAAATTGCCGATTATATAGTTAACTGCACCTGATGTTACATAAGTCTGTAATTGTTTAAGATAGATAAGCCGAAGCAGACATGGTGAAAAATGAGTATTTTATTCAGAGTTAATTTTGATGGGTAATTGAACCCGCCTCCTCTTAAATTTGCATATGTTGACCTAAAACTCTGATTTGAAGAAAATAGATTTTTGGGCAATTATCGAAACTAAATCCAACGCGAATGTAAATAAATGGACCAAATATATGAGATTGCGTAAATCGGCAAGCCAAGCAATAATAATAAGATTTGAGATGTTATCAACATTCACTTGGATTTATCGGTTCTGCCTCCTCTGAAATCTGAGTCTGCCGATGTGAAATTGCAATTTGTCCAAAGTTGACTTTTTAGCCCATTTTCGCAGCCAAAACATTGAAATTTATGTTCACGGGACATACACCAAACGCTGATTTGAGGCTTGAAAAATATGCTGCAAAACGTTGTCACTTTTGACTTACCGACTATAATTAAAGTTAATTATGACGATGCATTGACGGTTTTTGGCCGAAAGTTGGCGAAGTTATGAAAAGTGCTTAAATCTGAGTTTGACGATGGGAGACCGCGATTTGTCCAAAGTTATCGAAAAAATAAGATTAAACAAATCGCAGTCGAAGAAGGTCCACGAATGTTAATTTAAATATATCATTTATATATTCACAAATGAACTCCAACGATTCGTATAGCAGCATGGTAACCCAGTTAATGACGATGATCTTAATGAGTACAATTACACCAATCATGGCAGCCAGCGCAAGTAATATACTAAACTACATTGATATATTAGTTAGGTTTCTATATTGCTGGCTCCTACAACGATTCGGCCCTAAACGTTACTCAGTCACAATTAAGCATACAATGATAACATCTGGAACATCTATTGATTATCAGGAAGAAGACACAGTGTATAACGCGAAAGTTATACGAGCTGTGCTTATGCATCTTCAATATAATAAACATACCTTTGACAATGAGATTTGCAATATGGTCAGACCAGATGATTCTCCTAGAACCAACTTCTTGGGAATGAAGGCATATCTGAAAGCGCATAAGTTTTTGTTTATCCCCACTAGTCAGTTTACATATCGTGACATGCGTATTACATATACAAAAGATCAGTCCCATCATGATAACATTCGTGAGACAAAGATATTATTGACAATTGACAGCACAATATCCTCCCAATATATTCATGATTTTATCAATGAATGTTATATTCAGTTTGTTGATCGCACGTATGATGTCGTTATTGACACGCCATACATATATAAGCAGATTCCACATCCAACCGAGCCACAATTTAAGCGATATACACTTAATTCTACAATGACATTCGATAAGCTGTTCTTTCCCGAAAAAAACAAGATCCTCAACATGATCGAAAGGTTATCATCGGGTCAGTTGCAGAAACTGGCAATTATGTTGACTGGTACTCCGGGTTGTGGCAAGAGTTCTATTATCAAGGCCATTGCACATAAACTTGGATATTGCATCATCGAGGTAAAGCTGTCTCTCGTAAAGTCGGACTCGGCTTTAATCGATATATTTCACAACCAAATAATCATACAGAAGACGATCAATGCCGAGATATGTGACCTCGTGCCTATTAATAGGCGCATATATATTTTTGAGGATGTTGATGCCGAAAGTGATATTATACATCAGCGCACCAAAGACACTACTACAATCACACAATCTTCAACCACGACACTAAAATTATCAGATGATAAGAATACTGTCCTCGAAAAGCCGCCAACACTAACACTCAGTGGCGTTCTTAATACATTGGATGGTATTCTTGAGATGCACGGTTGTGTAATTGTGATGACAACGAATCATATCGAGAAGCTCGATGCGGCGTTTTACCGACCTGGGCGAATTACAATGATGCTCGAGATGAGGAAGATGCGGCGTATTGATGCACTGTGCCTTATTCATCGTAAATTTGACTCAGCTGTGATTCCGGACGATGCACTACTTGATGGCGAGTTAACTGCTGCCACTTTGGAATCGTACTGCCAGATTGCTGAAACCCAAGAAGAGCTCATTGAACTAATTGCTGCTGCCCGCACAATGTAATGTAGTAATTACTATGCTTATTGGCTCGACATGACTGATTAAGTGCTAATTATTTTTTGCCTTAAGTAGCTGTCATCTGCTGATCTCTGAACCAAAGTTTAAGTTCGGTTAACAAACAGTCAACTACTCTAGATTTATGATTTTTCCTGTAAATCTCTATAGCCCTGTCTTCGGCTATCTTACGAAAATTCTTTAATACATATTTGCATGCATCTCTGTCGAAATCCAACCTTCCCAACCTAAATTCCTTACCTGGGAAATATCTGACTGACCCCGAAATTGTATATTTTCTTAATCTCGCGAACTCTAAACCAGAAATGGGGAATTCAGTAGAGTGTACTCTAACAAACTTCTTCGACGAACCGTCTCCATAACTAGTAATTAATTTGGCTCCGGCCTTCAAATCGATGCATATTTGGTCGTCCCCAGATAACTCTTGTGGTGAATAAGTAAGCTTATCGCAGGCTATGATTTTATACAAGAGTCCAACTCCGCGTAAATGAAATTTACCCATATCAACATTGTGAATCGTAAAAGATCCTCTCAGATCGAGCAATTCTTGGGTTATGAAATCCCATTTATCTGGTACAGTGCCGGTCAGATAATCCAGCATGTCGGCTAACTCTCTACTCAGGTTTATAGAACCGTATTCAGATGTAAAGTTCGAACAATTTTGATTCGTATCTCCAATTGTGATAGATTCGGGTAATTTCAAGTTTCCAATTGTTGAACCATAATCACTGCAGTTAACCTTGTTAATTAACCAGTTTGTTAACACCCTCATAGAGATCAGTACCATCTCATGTATATATTGAGTTGAATGTAATTCCACATCTGGAGTGCGCTTAAACTTGTGTTGTCCAATATGGATATATTCTGCGGTACCAGTTTTAGAAAAAGTACATGGAATACCCCACAAGTTCATTGCATCAATGCCGAAGTTAGTTATATCTTCGCCGAAAGCAAAGTAACTGAGTATATCATCCCCTTGAATTGGGTACATCAAAGATATCAAACTCGGAAGATCTGTTTTAATTCTTAGATACAATGTATGTTCGAATCGGATCTGGTTGAGAGCTTCAATCACTTTATTGGGTCCAACTGACAAGATGAATTTGATTGTATCCTCGAGTGTAAAATTAGGCATCCTTTGGAGATCTTCGTGATATCTATGAGTGGAACTTTCGAGGATTTCAAGAACCTTCCCGAAAGAGAAGTCAAATTCGAACTTTCTCGATTTCCCGGTGTAAGTGAAAATCATGTTGGTTTATGGCATGGGTCTCGAAGATTTAATGTGAAATTCTTCGCGCGCGTGGCTGACTAAATTACATAAATCATTGAACTTTGGTGAAATCGACATCTGCGGCCATGTAACTCAAAAATACCCATTTTAACCAAGTTCACCAACTTCGGCCAAGTAAACCCTCAATCAAGTTAAGTGTTGAAAGAAGTACAATCTTTATAATTTTTTATATAGGGGGGTATTTTCGCATAGAAATATTATGCTCAAATCGACGTCCCACATATGCCAGATTCACTTTATTTTTTATGATGCTCCATGTTGCGTTTCCCGGCTTCCCGTGAAGATAAAGTTGGATAGTCATGCTACCTTCAACAACTTTCGAAAACCTAAAAACACCTCCAAACTTCGATTTGAGGATTCTTTTTAAAGTTGAAAAACTTGCCCAAACACCCATTTTTCAAAGTTGGATAGTCAAGGTAAATCTACATTATTTCATCTGATTTACCAATTTAAGGTTTCTCTAGAATTTTAGATTAAATATTGCTAACCACCAGTATCTATAGATAATGGAATCATTCCAATTCAATAACCACATAGTTAGATTCATCAAAATCGACAATGCATATTATGTTTTGGGTGGCGACCTAAGTAAGATATTCGGAGAATCCAACACTAAGCTCGGCTGCAAAAAGGTAAAAGCTGGAGACTCCCTCGTGAAAAAGTTGAAGATCGCTGACCGGGAGATGCCATATATTGTTCTCAATTCCGATGGAGCCAAACGATACTGTAAATCCAAAGTAAAGAAATATGCCGAGAAGGCTACCCAATTAAGTACTCGCCTGATTGCGATTTTCACGGAGCTCAATAAATCAGCGACGCCAGCAACTGTAGAAAACCTTATTTGTGATGAGGCTTGGGTCATCAAACAAATAATCGACCAACTGTATCTCAACGGCAAACCTCATCCTAACCCCGAACCAGACATCAAAAAATGCATATGTCCCAATCTTAGCCAAGAAGTCAATCCACTTCCAAGAAACTATTATCTATTTGTCCACAGACAGCTACAGACTTGGTTAAGTGAAACCTATCCGTTCATGCGATCTGACGAAGACCTTATCCGTGAGCAATTTACTTTTGCCGTAGATAAGCTGCCACGTGTGCTCAAGATCTACATTGCGAATAATGAAGTTCCTGAAGCTCCCGAGACATGGACACCTAACGATCCTACAATCAAGATGGGTCAAGAATACCTATACGACAATATTAAACCCAGTTCTGTGTGCTGGCCACTGCCCGATAAATACACAGTTCAAAATTGGCAAATCATCAATAAACCCGATGGAACAAGGATGCTCCGACTGACATATCATGACGGTGACAGGTCAACTATCAACATTACGGTTTTGCGAATTTAGATCAAAAGAAGACTTCCCCAATAGTTATAAAAAACTATGGAGAAGTTCAACTTTTTGACCATAAAAACCGACAGAAATGGTACCTCAGTCATGGACAAATATCTGACATTGCGGGATCTCGGAGCTCGATTCATTGTACGCGCGCCACTAGACTATAACCAATATTATGTGTTTCCTAATCACAAGGCATATCAGGCGTTTTTAGAGAAAACCGAGCCCAATCACAGATGTTTCCACGAAATATCACTCAAGTTCGCTGCACAGAAATTCAAAGTTGACATCGACGCCAGCTCATATAAGGGCGACAAAAGCTCATTCGAACCTATACTCGAAACTATAAAAACTGCTGTCAAATATGGATTTGCAGTGCGTGGAGGACATACCATTGAAGACACTGACTTGGTTATTGCAGAATCTTCAGGTTTGAATAAAATATCGTATCACATTATTGTTACCAACTATTGTCTCAAGAATTACCGAGAAACTGAAGCATTGTCAGGTCAAGTGAAAACATGCCTTAACTTGCTGAATCCAAATTACCACAAGTATATTGATTGGGGTGTATATAAGTCTAATCAGAGTTTTCGTCTTGCAGATTGTTTCAAAGAAGGTGAGAAAGAATATAGATTCAAGCGCATCATCTCGGGTCACGCCATGGAAGAATCCTTTATCTCACATACCAATAAATGTGAGATGATGTTGGACTTTGAGAAAGATGAAACTGCCAATGCATCGGCCAATTTGGATGCAATCGATTCAGAAGAAGTTATCAAAATGGCCAGCGAATATCTAGAGGGTCTTGAATTCCGCAATAGGTGGGGTGGAATAATATCCTTTAGTCGGGTTTCTCCAAGTTTCTGTAAAATCTGCGATAGAGTTCATGATAATGATGGTGCATACTTGATCATAAACTCCGATACTAGTGTGGTTTTCGGATGCCATCGAAGTGAAAGCAAGAAAGGTGTACTGTTGGGTCGCCTCGATCCAGAGAAGAAATCAAGCAAGCCAAGTAAAGATATCCAAACTATATCTGACGATCGTAGACTAGTTCGACATATTAATACCTGCGTGACTCCACAATTACAACAACTGCCGAATACCAATGAATATTACTCCAAGCACATGTCTGATTTTGAGCTAGACAAAGATGTGTTGTTGGTGCAAGCCCCGATGAAAATGGGCAAGACAAAGAAACTCAGGGAACTTATCGATTATGCATATCCGTATAGCACATTGTCTAAAGATCGTATCATTGTGATTTCATTTCGGCAGACCTTTTCTGCAGAATTCAAGAAGAAGTTTGCAAATGAGAAATTCATATTGTATAATTCGGTTTCTGGCCCGTTAACCCAAAGTCGACTGATAGTCCAAGTAGAAAGTTTACACCGAGTCGCAATTACCGATGAACCCGCGTTATTGATTCTTGACGAATGTGAGTCTATCTTGGGTCAATTCGAGTCTGAGCACTTAGGAGCTAATAGAAGCCAGTGTTGGCTGATGTTTGAATACTTAATCCGTTGTTCGAAAAAGGTAATATGCATGGATGCCCATTTATCGCAACGAACAGTAAATGTTGTTAAACGTATCAGACCAGACTGTGAACCATTTATGCATAGAAACCTTTACACAAACGCAATTGACGATGCCGTTAAGATCACGACTGATATCGGTTTATTCTTGGATTCTATGATGGAAGACTTGGCAGCCGGGAGAAATATAGTAGTTCCCACTAATTGTCTGAAATATGCGAAAGTTATCAAAGCCAAACTCGATGCCGAATTCAAGAACAAGACAATAGGTATATTCAGTAGGGAAACTTCAGCTGATATCAAGCGAACTGAATTTGCCGATGTGAATAAGAATTGGAAAAAGTATGATATTCTCATTTACACTCCGACTATATCTGCTGGTATATCATTCGAAGAACTACATTACGATTGCATATATGCCATGTTTACCGATCAGTCTTGTTCCGTTGAAGATTGTATGCAAATGTTGATGAGAGTGCGTAATTTGGCGAACAAGACAATCAACATATATTTCGATTGTATCGGCAATAATCTTCCAGTTAGTATCGAAGACATCAAAGAACATATCCAAGCCAGTAATGGGATTCTAGAAAATCCTCCAACTTCTCTCTTGAGTTACTCTCGGAAAGGTAAAAGATCCCTAGAGTTACATGACACCCCTTATCTTACACTATATTTAGAAAACCAACGAATAATTAATCTGAGCAAGAATAACTTTATTGGTATAATGCTCGGCTACTTCAAGTCAATTGGAGCCAAAATACGTGTAATGACTAAACCTATAGCTCAAGAAGATATATCTCGGGTCATAAAAGTACATAAAGAGTTTAATGAATATATTCGGACAACAACCGATTTACACTGCGCGAATGTCGCAAATGCAAAAGATTTAACTTCGGATGAGATTGCGGCAAACGAAACAAGAAAAATCGAGATTGAAAAGGGTAACTTAGTACCAGAACTATCAGCGAGTCAAGAACTCTCCTGTGAAAAGTATGAACTTCAGAAGTTTTACTCTATGACACCCGAGTCTATCAATGTTGACTTTGTTAAAACATATCATGGTCGATCGGTTAAAATGCGTTTCCGGGAACTTACCCAAATATTCGCCTGTGATACTATAAAGGAGTCATTAGAAGCCATAAGAGATGTTGAAGCCAAGAAACGCGAGAAGGGACCAAACAAGTCTATGTACAATTTACATCTGTTTTGCACGACTTTCATGGAGCTGTCCAATCTCGATAAATTCCCAGAAAACACTAGAGGGACCTATATTACGTGGTCAACAATAATGGAAAATATCAGAGATCCGGGTAAGTATAAGGATTTCATAGAACTGATGCGACATTGTTGTATTGATTTAGGTAAACGGTATGAACCTATGCCTGCGAAGCCACCAAGTACATTCAAAGACATTCATAAACTTATTACGGTTGTATCACAGATTACAGGAGTATTTTACGGGCTATCTTGGCGATATAAAAAGAGTGATGACATATTTTCTATAAGATTTACTGCAAAAAAAGAATTTGAGATTGGGCGAGATTGTAAAGGATCCAAGCCCCACATTAGAATAGTATAAATAACGTCAAAGTAGTATAAATAATATATAGACTGATATATCAGCAGGGATTAAGTTGTCGACAAAGGGACACAACACCTTTGAAGGATGAATGATATTCCCGCTTTATATCAATACACATATCTTCTTTTTTAAACCAAAAATAACTAATTCGATCGAAGTTATCGAACAGTAAATTCACCCACGATAACTTATTCCGGATTTTACCTTTTTTGTTAAAGTTCGGCTAAATCGCCATCTGCGACTGTATAACTCAAAAATGAACATTCTTCATAAATTCGCTAAAATTGGCCGACCGCCGAAAACAATGTTGGGAAGTTATAACTTTAATATCTTATATATATGTGTGTAACCAAAAGAATGGCCAAATTTGACTTTGGCGGCTTCCCGTGAAGGGTCATTTTTTCGATGCTCCATATTGAGTTTCCCGCCTTCCCGTGAAGGGTTATCCGTATATCATCAACTTTTTTCAAAAAATAAAAACACGTGAAACGTCGATTTGGCCATTCTTCACTTTTTTATAAAATATTAATTAGTTGTGATATACGGATAGGTCAAATCTATATCGCACCATAGTGTAACTCAAAAATGAGCATTCTTTTTATCTTCGAAAATTATCACTAATACCAAGTATATCCGATTCATCATTAAATAATATCAGATTAAATATTGATCAACATAACCAGTAACACAATGGAAACATTCAAGTTCAATAATTTCTCGATAAGATTTACCAAAGAAGGCAACAAGTATTATGTTTTTGGCGTTGACCTTGGCGCTGTATTCGATGAGAGTAACATGGTCCGAAGTTGCGAGAAAGTAGATAAAGCAAATATACTTCACAAGAAAATGAAGTTAACCGATAGGGAACGCGTCTATCTAACCCTGAATTCGGAAGGTGCCAAACAATACTGTAAATCCAAATGTAAAAACCATCCGATAAAAGCACCGCAACTGTCTACTTGGTTAACTGCAACTTTTGCTGAACTCAACACACCCACGACAACCGAAGAATATATCTGTGATGAAGGATGGGTAATCACGAAATGCGCCGATCAACTAGTAGATGAAAGAGGTCTACCTCACCCTAACCCCCAGCCAGACATTAGGAAATGCGTATGTCCGAATCTCGCAAATGTAATCACACATCCCGAAACTTGCCAAGTAGGTATTGTCCAATCACTTGCCATAACTTGGTTGAGCGAGACCTATCCTTTTGCTAGACCTGAAGAATCTAAACTCCGAAGTAAACATATTTTGAACAAGAAGTACCTCATGCGATCGATCTTTACATATCTCACGGATACCGATGCATTAGATGAACCTATCACATTGGACTCTCCTGCCGTTAAAGTTGCCAGAGACTATTTATTTGACAACACTAAACCTGGTCCACTGCCCGAATCATATGTGTTGAAGAACTGGCAACTCATCAATAACTCAGATTACACTAAATCCCTTAAATTCACATATGCAGCTGATTGCAAATCAATCATCAATATTACGGTTTTGCGAATTTAGATCAAAAGAAAACTCCGATGTAACATATAGTTATGTTGAAGTTTGACTTTTTTGTTAAAGTTTGGTGAAATCGACATCTGCGACTGTGTAACTCAAAAATAAACATTCTTCACAAATTCGATAACTATTGTCGAAAAACTATCTGGCTGGGTCGATGGAAGATCACGAAGTAATTATACTTTTTTATATATGTGTTTTCGTCAAAAGTTCGCGACTTGATGAAGGTGTTTTTTAAACGCTCAAATCGACGTCTGGTATATGTCCCGTGACATGTTTTTTTCATTGAACCGACGTCAACTTTGTCCAAAAATGCTACTTTCCTCGAATCACACTTTCCCAGTCCGATACTTCCAAAAGATGAAATGCAAATTCCGAAGTGCCCAAAAAATACTGCATTTCAACAAATCGCAACCTAGCATATACCCAGTTACAATTTGAGCAAACTCGACTTTTACCGCAACTTTCGCCGAAGTACCCAAAATGCAAATATTTGTCGATTTTCCAAGTCGCCGATTTTACTAGAAAAAGTGAGATTCCGCAAATTGCATTTTCCAGTCCTGATTCGTCAATTTGTCGAAATGCAGTTTTGAATTTAATCTTTTGGAACTTTTCCGACTTGAGACTCATATTAAACGATTTTCCCTATAATCGACTCTGGGTTCACCAAAACTCAATTTGATCTTAGAAATTAAGTATCGATATTATTCAAGATGTCGACAAATAGATCTTTCCAGGATAAAATCATAAGGTTCATCAGAGTTAACGACAATTACCTAGTTGTTGGCAAAGATATACTCGATGGAACTAATGCGACTCGAGAACTTACTTTGATTGAAGATAAATCCCAAATCAGAGAAATGAAGCTCAAGTTGGATACCAAGACTCGCAACTATAACGTACTTACAGAAGCCGGCGCAGTCGAATATCTTACTAAAAAACCAAGACTAGAATTACTTCGATTCATCCAGTCAACTTTTGCTGAACTCAGAGCACCAAAAGTAGAATTATATCTTTGCAACTATACATGGTTGTCTTTACAGCTCGAAAAATATATCTGGAACAAAGTTGCACTTCCAGATTTGCGGATTCTAACTAGTCCCAACAAACATGAACTAGCTGCCCAAGCTCAATTACTCTTGCCAGATGCAAACTTGAACCAAAGATGGAACATGTTGAATACGTATTTCATAGATTGGATTGGCGCAGTATACCCGTTTAGTGTCGATGACCCTAATGTTACTCGCACTTTCGGTGTAGGTGGCACTTTGCGGCAACTTGTTTTTAAGAGTATACCCGAATGTCCATATATTCCAGGAAAGGAGGATCCAGTAATTCAGATTGGCAAGAATCATGTGTTAGCAACGGGTAATTTACAGAATTTACCTACTTGGCCACTTCTGCCGACCTGGAATCTAATATCGGTAAATAGGGTCAACGGTGATGAGAACATGGGTCCGCGAGTCAGATACATTTATCAAACCGAAGATGGGAAAGCCATCAACATCGCCATCAATGTGACTG
>Ga0302296_1000041_pt1 | contig 99761 bp, 75 predicted proteins | sample III_Fen_N3_1_FD_194546 | JGI IMG/M metagenome (GOLD analysis project Ga0302296, IMG submission 194546) | Peat permafrost microbial communities from Stordalen Mire near Abisko, Sweden - III_Fen_N3_1 | ecosystem: Environmental > Terrestrial > Soil > Wetlands > Permafrost | place: Sweden: Abisko... | reverse complement strand
GCTTTGGCGACAAACAGTAAAAACGTAAAACATTTCGAATGAATAACTTTTTTACACCAAAAGAATTAACATGGATTGGTTTCAATGAACGAGTACTTCAAGAAGCCGAAAACCAAGATAATCCTGCAATTGAACGATTAAAGTTCTTGGGTATTTATTCCAACAACCAAGATGAATTCTTTCGGGTTCGTGTGGCCGATCTTAAACGTTTTCAGAAACTAGGAGAACAAGGAGTCGAAATTCTAGGCGAAGATCCAAATTATATCCTCGAAAACCTTCACTTCAGAATAAAAGCAAATCGCCCAAGGGTTGATAATGCTCTCTATTCTATTAAGAAGAAACTTGCCGAAAACAATATATTCATTGTTAATGAAACCAAAATACTACCAGAACATCAAACCTTTTTAAAAGAATTTTTCCATCACAAACTTCGTCCGTTTTTGATGCCAATACTTTTGGATGAGAAAAGTAAAATTCCAGATCTAAAAGACGATATGGTTTATTTTGCCATTCGTTTCAAAAAACATAGCGACGACGATTCATCGAAATATCGCTACGTCGCGCTTAAAATCCCATCAAATCGATTATCTCGTTTTGTGGAATTGCCAGTTGTTGATGGCAAAAAATATATAATGCTTATCGACGATGTTATTCGCTTGAAATTAAAAACGATATTCAAAATATTTGAACCAGACGAAATAGAAGCTTACGAATTCAAAATCACAAAAGATGCTGAACTCGACATCGACGACAGTATTTCGTCGAGTTATGTTGAGAAAATACATGAAAGCTTAAAGCTCCGTCAAAAAGGTCGAGCAGTTCGTTTTGTGTTTGATGAAGCAATGCCCGCCGACATGCTTAATATCCTTTTAAAGAAATTCAAACGCAGTGATGTTGTTCTTTCGGGTGGTCGATATTTTAATTATAAAGATTTCATTCGTTTCCCAAATCTTGGACTTCCTGGATATAAGCCAATGCATCACATTGCCGTAAACAGATTGGAAGAATGCAAAAGTATTTTCACCGAGATAGCCCGAAAAGATGTGATGCTTCAATTCCCCTATCACAGTTTCGATTATTTCATCGACTTACTTCGCGAAGCATCAATCGATCCAAAGGTTACAAGTATTAAAATTACACTTTATCGAATTGGAAAACATTCGAGCGTTATCAATGCATTGGTAAATGCCTTAAGAAACGGGAAAACTGTTGTAGCTGTTTTCGAGCTTCAAGCACGTTTCGATGAAGAGGCAAATATCTACTGGTCGCGAATTTTGCAAGAAGAAGGTGCTCATGTTATTTATGGTGTTCCTGGACTTAAGGTACATTCAAAAATATGCCTTATTACACGAAAAGAACATCGTGAAAAAGAATTATATGCATGTATTAGTACTGGCAATTTTAATGAAGATACTGCCCAATTCTATACCGACACAATGTTGATTACCAACAACAACAAAATTGCTAACGATGTTTCAAACATTTTCGAATTCTTAACTCGTAATTACAAACATCCTTCGATGTCGAGTATTCTTATTTCACCGTTTGATTTTCGAAGTTCTTTAACACAATTAATCTCAACTGAAATTGAAAATGCCATAAAAGGCAAAGAAGCTTGGATTAAAATAAAAATCAATAATCTTTGCGATCCTGAGATTATCGACCTACTTTACGCTGCTGGAAATGCTGGTGTTAAAATCAAATTAATAGTTCGTGGAATGTTTTCTCTCTGGGCACAAGAACCTGGCTTAAGTGAAAATATCGAAGCACGTGGGCTAATAGATCGATATCTTGAACATTCGCGCATGTATAGCTTTTGTAATGGAGGCGACACCAAAGTATTCATTGCTTCGGCCGACCTTTTGATTCGTAATCTCGATAGACGTGTAGAAGTTACCTGTCCTATTTACGATAAAGACATTGCAAAACAATTGCTCGAAATATTCGAAATTCAATGGAGCGACAACACTCGCAACCGTATTCTCGATAAAGACATGCGTAACCGTTTTGTAAAACGACAAGAAAACGAACCCGAAATACGTTCGCAACGCAAAATCCACGATTACTTAAAGGAACATCAACAATAGCTCATTTTCTTATAGTATATTTGCAAAAAATACAATAATGTTAAAATATCTTTATATCGTTTTGGCAATTTCTCTTAGCTCATGTACAATGAATTATTCATTTACAGGAGCTGCTATTTCGCCCGACACAAAAACGGTATCGGTAGCCTATTTCCGAAACATAGCTCCTTTAGTTAATCCTCGTTTAAGTAGTATGTTTACCGAAGCTCTTCGCGATAAATTACTTTCGGAAACTCGTTTAAAGCTAACTGGTAGCGAAGGCGACTTAATGTTTGATGGCGATATCACGGGTTACGAACAAAGTTGGCAAGGGGCTCTTGCTAGTGAAAAAGCTGCACAAAATAAACTTACCATCACTATTAAGGTAAAATATACAAACAACAAAGATCCTCAAAAAAGTTTTGAAAAATCATTTACTCAATTCCGATTATTCGATACATCTACATCGCTTTCGTCGGTTGAAGACGAATTATCGAAAGAAATTATAAAAGATATTTTAACCCAAATATTTAGTGCAACTGTTGCCGACTGGTAAACTATGAACAAAGACCAATTTATATCGTTCATCGACAATCCGTCACTTATCGACAATCAAAGTTCTAAAGAAATACAGCAACTTGTCGACCAATATCCCTATTTTCAATCGGCTCGAATTCTTTTCCTCAAATCGCTTTACGACAATAAGAGTATAGCATATCAATCGGAGCTGAAACTTACAGCAACCTATGCAGGAAACAGAGCATTATTACAAGCATTTATAACAAGGAAACCGGCTCCGGTTATTGTTCCTGAAGTTATTATTCCCGAAGTTATAGCTCCTGAAATAAAAGAAGAACCAAAGCCAATAGAAATAGTTGCGAAAGAAGAACCTAAAGAAATAATTGTAGAACATCAAACTGTAACAGAAATTCCCGTTTCGGAAACTATTAAACCGAATATTCGCACAAAAATTGAGTTTGATTTCGAAGAAGAAGCCGAAACTCTATCGTCTTTTGAACTTCCAAAGATAACTGAAGAGGTAAAAGAGCCTGTTACGGAGAAGAAAAAACAACAATTAGAGATGATTGAACGATTTATTAAGACCGAACCACGCATTGTTCCTAAAGAAAATGCATTCGATCAATCGCTCGACTTATCGGCTGAAAGTACCGTCGATACTGAGTTTATGACCGAAACATTGGCAGAGATTTATGTGCGTCAAAAAAAATATGACAAAGCAATTGCAATGTTTCAAAAATTAAGTTTGAAATTTCCCCAAAAAAGTATTTACTTTGCTACCCGAATTTCGGATGTAAATAATATTGTAAATCAAGATAAAAAATAATAATCATGGCAATTTTAGTAAACGTTTTAATCATTTTAGCTAGCGTACTTTTAATTTTAATTGTATTAGTTCAAAATTCAAAAGGTGGTGGATTAGCTTCAAACTTCTCGGCTTCAAACCAAGTAATGGGTGTTCGTAAAACAACCGACTTTCTTGAGAAAGCAACATGGGGACTAGCTGTAGCTCTTGTAGTATTTTGCTTAATCTCTACTATGAGTATCGATAAAAGTGCTGGTGTAAAAAACAAATCGGCTATCGAAGAAGAATTAAAAAACCAACCTAAAGTTCCAACAAACATGCCTTCAAGCCAAGGCCAAACAACTCCAGGTGCAAAATAATATTTTATAAGCATATATAGTAAAGCCACTTCGCTCAAAAGCAAGTGGCTTTCTTTTTTTAATAGATATTAAAGATTTATGTCTGTTTATATTATTATAAGTATAGATAAATGCCAATCTATTTTAGAACTTTACAAATGTTTTAAAATCAATTGACACATATCATCATTGATAATATCAATATAGAACAGAATCAATCTCCCAACCCTCTTCTCCAAGAGGGCTTTAACAGCCAGTGACGCCAAGCCCCCTTGGCGAATTGCGAAGCAATCGACAAAGTCAACGGGAACGGGGGATTGATTTGACTATAAACAAATATTAGGACAAGATAGTTGTATATTTATATTTGATATAACACCCAAAAACGATGATATCGAAAACACAAGGAATAGTTCTTCATTCGTTTAAATATGCCGAAAATAGTCTTATAACGAGTATCTATACTCGCGAACATGGACGCGTGTCGTGCTTAATACAAGGAGTGCACACTAAAAAGTCAAAATTTAAACCTGCATTCTTTCAACCATTAACTATTCTTGAAGTTGAACTGCATTTGTCTCAAAACAAAGATCTGCATTCATTAAAAGACATTTCTGTTACGCAGCCATTGCACTCCTTACATAGTAATCCATATAAGAATGCAATAGTCCTTTTTCTTGGCGAAATACTGTACCGCACTTTGCGTGAAGGCGAACATGGCGAACAGCTTTTCAATTACATTTCGCATTCGATAGAACTGCTCGATACTATGCACGAAAACTTTTCGAACTTCCACCTTGTTTTTACTGCACATCTTTCAAAGTATTTGGGATTCTTCCCACACAATTTATATACCGAGACAAAACCATTTTTCAATGCAAAAACGGCCAACTTCGAATCAGCAAAAACGGTTCATAGTATCGATCAAAAAGCAAGTCTTTTATTCTCAAACATTCTTACTTCCGACTTTTCAAACATTCAGTTTTTAGATTTGAACCAACAATACCGAGGCATAATACTGGAAACTATTGTCGATTTTTATATGCTCCATCTTCCCGGATTGAAAGAAATAAAATCGCTTGATGTTTTGAAAACGGTGTTTAGCTAGATCTATAATAGAGAATCAATCTCCCAACCCTCTTCGCCAAGAGGGCTTTAACATTGGCTACATTAAAAATTTGTATTGGAAATCATACATTGTATGTGTTTGAATAAAACTTTCATTGCCGTCTGCTTTAGCAGACGGATAAATGAATATAGAGTAATATGGCTTTAGCCAAAACATTAAAAAGTATTTTGGCTAAAGCCAATAATGGTGTCACATGGAATCCGTCAGCTAAAGCAGACGGCAATATAAATACAATCTCAAAATTTACTTATAATCTATATCTTTTAATTGTGACTCCTTAAATAGCCAGTTTCTATTTCGCTTAGTTTTTATCTATTGTTTGGCTTCAAAACCCATCCAATATTCCCAATACATAGCAATCGCAAGGGGTTGAGTTAAAATCAACTTAAGAAGAACCTCATCTATCTCTTCAGCTCCAACATCACTGGCATATGGTCGCTAAAACCTCCAAGATATTTCATCCCACTATAGGTACGGAAAGGCTGTTGACCCGAATATTTTTCATCGTCGATAAGAAGGAACGATTCGGCACACACTTGTGCATCGAGTTTTGGAAATGATTTATAGAGTGGTTTCGAAATAATTATCTGATCGAAGGTATCCCAATTACCTTTGAACTTGTAGGTACCAGGGAAAGTATAGTGCAACGACAAATTGCAGAGCTCTGAGGCGGTTGTATTGCAATCGGTGGCACCAAGTATGGTTGTGATGCTTTCGTTACGTGGACCATCGTTAAAATCGCCCATGATGACGATGTTTGCCGATGCTTGTTTTGTTGTTATAGAATCGACCAAATGCCGTAATGCCGCTGCCGACTGCTTTCTCTTTGGTTCGCTCAGTTCTTCGCCCTTTACCCTCGACGACCAATGATTAACCAACACAAACACCGTATCGCGTGGCAATATGATTCCTTTTACAAATAATATATCGCGAGTTTTTTGCTTATGCACATCGCCTAACCACACAGGAACAGGAGTACTTTTTAGCAATTTAAACGTTTTTGGATTGTATAGTAAAGCTACGTCGATGCCTCGTGGATCGGGCGAATCGTAATGCACTATTCGGTATTCGAATGCCGACAGGGGCGAATATAATACAAGGGCTTTTAAACATTTGATGTTTTCGACTTCGCACATTCCAACGATGTCGGGCTGTTTATCTTGGCCAATGGCTGCTATGGTTTTATAAATGTTCGATACCTTGGCATTGAACCGAAATGTGTCCCAATGTTTTTTTGATGTGGGCAGATATTCATTATCGTTACGGGTTGAGTCGTGCTGTGTGTCGAAAAAGTTTTCGACATTATAAAACATCACTTTAAACGATTTTTCTTGACTCCAAAGCTGTTGATGTAAGAACATACACACAACAACCAACAAGATGGCTCTATTTCTTAACCTTGGTAGTGTCTTTGAAATATTCATAAGCACCTATATCGGGTTTTCCATCGGCAATTCGGCTCCGTCCTTTTATGTCTTTAGGGAAAAGGTTTGCTATTGCAATATCTCCAGTATCGCGGGCTATAGAAGCCGAATCGAGTCCAAGATTTTTATCGTCATGTATAAACAATTTATAGTTCTTATTTGTTGGAAGAATAAAAGATTTATCATCCATATATTCATTTTTTTCTTTTTGCTTAAGAATACTATTTACAAATTTCACATTAAATAAAGCTCCATCAACTTTATCAGCTTTAAATTCATTAGAATTAATGCCACTAAGTATGCTATTTTGAAACGTTGCATTTAACAAATCTTTGGGTAATTTATTTTCACCATCAATTTTATAATTATTAATATAAATAGCCTCATTATTTCGTATATGATCAATGGCTGAACCGCAAAAAACAGTGATATGCGTAAATTCATAACTTCCACCTTCATTTAATTTCAAAGCATAATAACTACAATTACTAATTACACAATTTGCTGCTTTTATTTTTGCCCCATAACAGAGTAAGCCAGCATAACTCATAAAATCGATAGTAACATTTTCAAGGTTTAAATCGATTGGAGTAGTTGATTCTTGCAATGAAAAACCATTGGTACCATTACGAATCAAAGCATTTTTAATAGTATTGCCCGAACTTGTAGCTCCTAGTATTATACTACCCCATTGCCCAGGGACATGTTGATAGCGATATTGTAACCGATAACCTTCAAATATAACTGGATTATCTAAAGTGCCATTAACTATCAATGTTCCATAAACCACCAAATTAGCTTTGGGTTTAAACAGAACCATAGCACCTGCTTCGATGGTTAATGTTTGTCCCGCAGGAACAATTAACGAATCGAATATCATAACAGATGTACCAGCAGCCCATGTTGTAGAAGCTTGCAATATGTGTTTCGAATAAAATGTAGCATCACGTCCCCATGCTATGAGTGTTACTTCCTGAACCGATTCGTCGAGGGTAAATTGAAGCTTATCTTCGTGTATTACCAAAGTATCGACATTGTTTTTCTTCAATTTAGCTTGAATAAAAATATAAAGACTGTCATTTGGTTTTATTTCAATATCCGATTGCTCGCCAACACCCATGCCATTTACATTTATAATAAAATCGGAATTAGCACCTTTAGCCAGTTTTATGTTTTTTATGCGTATCGATTTATTGTAGGGATTATAAACTTTAAAATCGCGTTTAGTTATAGTACCCAATTGGGTTATAATGGTATCAATCGAAACAGTATCGCTCGAGAATTTGAGCGAAGCATTCGATTGAAACTTCTCTTTTTGACATCCAAAAACAAAAAACAAAACGCTGCCCAACAGCGAAACAGTTAATATAATAGCTTTCTTCCTATTCACATTCATAGTATTTACTCAACAAAGATATAAAATGATTATTTAAACCGATGAGCAAACGTGTTTTGGATGGAAATATTTCTTTAATTGGGCAAATAAGTAATGGAAATGATTATTGTCGTATTTTAAACTCACCCCCTGTGCTTTGCACCACCCCCTCTCTATTTATAGAGAGGGGGAACGTTTGCAACGCAAACTGGGGGTGAGTTATAAATTGACTCGATGAATAGAGAGAGATGAAATATAATAATAATTCTCATTACGTATTTATTTCGGACAATAGCAAATAGCCCTAAAAGTACCTTCCCGAACATTTGGGAAACCACTTTAAGATATAAAAGCACCTTTCCGAAATTTCGAAAACTATGTTTTATATGTTAAAGTGACTTTCCGAAGCTTCGGAAAACCCATTTTAGGTATAAAAGTAGATTTCCGAATAATCGGAATCTTACTTTTACACCTCACAGCCATTTTCCGAAATTTCGGACACAATAAAAAAAGAGTTAATGCCGTTTTTGCACTTTACGATAACAACTAATAGAGATATTCAATCAAAAATTTTAAAAATCATGATTATGGAAATTGTGAAATTCGACCTAAAAAGTCTCAGGAATGAGGAGCATTATCAGTTTCATACCGAAGCTAAAACAGTGTTAGGAAAACTAGTTGAAACAAATGAAGCAATTGGGGTAAAATACCCGCAGTATCTAAACTTCTTAAACGATGAGTCAACGGCCCTCGACCAAATTCAAAAAAGTAGTATCACCGACGACATTTTAGTGGCTAACCAAAAACGCAATAGTTTGTTTCGCGGACTAAGCGATGGAGTTAAATCGGCTCTCAATCATTACGATCCCGATTTACAACAAACAGCCATACACCTACAAACGGCATTCGACCATTATGGAAACATTACGTTAAAGCCAGCAAATCAAGAAACATCGGCATACGACAGCTTATCAGCCGACCTTCAGGGCACATATTCAAACGACATCAATGCCCTAGGAATTACCGAATGGGTAATTCGTTTGAAAGATGCAAATGAACAGTATCGAACCCTTATCACAAACCGAAATACCGAGGAAGCCAATCGCACACAACTAAAAATGAAAGATGTACGTTTTCAAATAGACGTGGTCTTCCAAAATATTACCAAAACGATAAATGCATTAATCGTAATAAATGGCGAAGCGGGCTATACAACTACAGTCAATGAATTGAATCAAATAATAAGTCGCTATTCAAACATCATAGCACAACGTCAAGGACGTGCAGCGAAAAATAATGAAAGCAATATGGAAAAGAAATAAGTCATTTTTCCAAGATAAAATTGCATAACAAACATCAATAAAAGCCCCATATTTTCAGTGATATGGGGCTTTTTATTATTAAGAACGGGAATTATAATCTAGTTATATAAATACTATTATTGCAAATATTTTATAAAATACTACTATAATACCTTAAAGATTTTTTTTACATTTGTTATAAATAAAGATAAAACAACAACAAACCACTAAATAATGAACCCAATGAATCGACTATTTTTATCCTTCTTAACCCTCATTACATTAGGCACTACAACCCAAGCTCAATTAGAAAATACCAATAATAAACTTAAATTGAATATTATTTCAAAATCACTTCTTGATTCAACAATAAGCAATACATCAAAAACGATTTACACCTACGATATCAAAGGGAATGAAACAACCGAAATTACCTTTAAACTAAATAACAACGTTTGGAAAAAAGACATTTTAATTGAATACACATATGACTCATTAAATAGAAATATTAAATCCATTAGATCTGAAGAGTGGAATGAAACATCAAAAAAATGGTTGATACTTTTTATTCAAGAAAAATCCTTTGATTCGAATAACAATTTAATACAAAATATTATGAGTACGAATGCAAATACTTATAAACAAAAAATAAATTACACCTATGACATAAAAGGGAACCCTTTAGAAATATTAGGTTATTATTATGACTTTAGTAATTCTATATGGACACTAACCGATAAATTTGAATACAAATACATTAAAGATAATACTGATAGAATTATTGAGATTGACGAAGAACAATGGACTAATTCTTTAAATAGTTACTCTAAAACCATTAAATCGACTAATTATGGCAAAAATGGATTAATAATAAAATATACTGAAAGTAGTTCTACAAACATTATTGAAACAACTTATGACTCTTTAGGATTAAAGATAGAAGAAGTATATACTTATTTATTGGATAAAAATTATAGTTTTAAAAGCTCCTATGAATATGATGAAAAACAAAGAATAATTATTCGTAAAGGTTACAAATTGAAGCCTGATATAAATAATATTGATCAATGGACAAATGTACATAATACTGAATATTTATTCAACGATAAAGATCAATGTGAAGAAACATTACAGTATGATATCGGCTATCAAACATCATCTACTATAAATACTAGTAACATAAAACAAGTCAACTCATATGATGATGAAGGGAATTGCATTAAAAATATTTTCTTCAATTGGTCTCCCGATTTAAAAAAATGGGTGGAAACAACTGAAAAAGTTGAATATTTCTATTCAACCCACCAATTAACAGGAGTAGAAAAAATCGCAGATAACGAATCGCACATTTCGGTATATCCAAACCCAGCATCACAATCGTTTTCAATTAAAACTGAAGGTAACACAATGGTTGATATATATAATATTAGTGGCATTTTAGTTTGGAAACAAAACATCTCGGGAAGCGAACCTATTTCAGTAAGCAACCTAGCAAAAGGATTGTACATTGTAAAAATAAAAACGGAACAATCGGTACATTCCGAACAATTAATTGTTGAATAATAGAAAGAGGAAAATTATATTGAGAAGGGGAAAATGTACAGACGTTGCCTGCAACGTCTCCTCAAAATGCATCAAACCCATTCCAACCTTTAGAAATTCAAATAAAACTCAGCAGTCAAAGCCTTGTATTCTTCGGAATATAAGGCTTGCTTGTAAATAAGCATCGACCTTTCATCGGCCTTACAATCGTTTCTGCCAAAACAAATAAGAGTGCGTATCGGCTTCAAGTCAGTTTCCTTCGAAAATATTTGTAAAATAGTTTGTGGATGTAGTCCTTGCAAACGTGAGGTAGTTATAAATGCTTTCGAAATATCGGCAGGAATAACAACATAAAAATGTCCATCGTCTGTTAATAATCGAGCAACGCCTTCTATCAATTTCTCATGTGGAAGACTATTGGTATGTCGTGCAGTATTTTTTTTAGCTTGTGGCGAATGAAGCGAATCTTTAAAAAACGGCGGATTCGAAACAATAACATCATACTGCTTTCCCATATTCTGCGAAAACGAAATAAAATCACCTTCTATCAAATGAATTTGTTCCTTCCAAGGACTTTGCGAAAAATTAAAAAGGGCATCTTTGCAAGCATCAGAGTCAATGTCTAAAGCATCAATAGTGGCTAACGTTTTCTGGGCCATCATCAAAGCAAGTAAACCAGTTCCACACCCAATATCTAAAACATTTTTTGCTGATTGTGCTTCAACCCATGAACCAAGTAATACGCCATCGGTACCAACCTTCATGGCACTATAGTTCTGCGTTACAGTAAACTGCTTAAATTGAAAATAATTATTCGACATAGTATCTCAAAAATAGAGTTTGAATTCTTTTTCAATTCTCCATTCTCAATTTTCAATTTAATTAATCTCCGATTCCATATCTTCAACCGATTCTCCCCCACCTTCGGTAGTATTATCGGCTCTGTCATTACACCAAACGGGAGGTAATTGAAAACCTTCGGGTTTCTCAAATATTTCTTCACGCTTGTATGGTAAATTTGCCGAATCGGCATAAACTTTTTGCATATAATATGCCCAAGTTGGTAATGCCATTGTAGCACCTTGTCCTAAACGCAATCCGTGAAAACGAATACTTCGCTCTTCACCACCAACCCAAACTCCAGTAACTAAATGAGGAACAAGTCCAATAAACCAACCATCGCTATGATTGTTTGTTGTTCCCGTTTTTGCAGCAACCATATTTTTAAAGCCATATTTAAAGCGAAGCCTCATACTCGTTCCATGATTAACAACATTTTCCAACATGTTTAACATCAAAAATGCAGTTTTATCGCTAATAGCATCATTATGTTTTGGAGTAAAATTGGTAATCACATTACCATATTTATCTTCAATTCGTGTTACAAAAATTGGTTGAGTCCAAACCCCTTTATTAGCAAAAACACCATAAGCTCCAACCATTTCGTACAGACTTAAATCGGCAACTCCTAAACAAATAGAAGGAACCGCAGGAATAAAACTCTTAATTCCCATTTCGTGTGCCAAGGCAACAACAGGTTCTGGCTTAAACATCTGCATCAATTTAGCCGATACAAAGTTATTTGAATTCGCTAATCCCCAAGCCAACGACACCATTTCACCTTTTCGCAAATCGTCCGAATTATCAGGTGTCCAGGTTGTATCGTTTACATAAAATGTTGTAGGAACATTTGCTACTTTATAGCATGGAGTCAAACCATCTTGCATAGCCAATGTATAAAGGAATGGTTTAAACGTAGAACCAACTTGACGTTTTTGAACAATCACATGGTCGTATTGGAAATACTTATAATTAATTCCACCTACGTATGCTTTTATATACCCAGTTTCAGGTTCTACAGACATTAAACCAGTATGTAAAAAGAATCGCATATAACGAATTGAATCCCATGGACTCATTATCGTATCTTTATCGCCCTTCCACGTAAATACTTTCATTTTGGTTTTCTTCAAAAACTGTTTTTGAATCTCAGTTTCTGTAACACCTTGTTCTCTTGCATTACGATATCTGTCCGAACCATGCATAGCAAGTGATAATATAGTAGCAATTTGTTCATCACTTACATCACTACCAAATGGAGCTTTTGCTTTACCTTTATTCTCAATAAAGAAATTCTTTTGAATCTCGGTCATATGCGAATCAACAGCAAGCTCAGCGTAATTTTGCATTTTTGAGTTGATGGTTGTGTAAATTTTCAAACCATCACGATATAAATCATAGGTCGATCCATCTGACTTTTTATTTTTATTACACCAACCATATAAAGGATCTGTTTCCCAGCGAATAGAATCATCACGATACATATCTGCAGAATAATAGTTCTCACGTTCTGGTTGCAAAGCACTCATTGCCATACGCATATATTCACGTAAATACGGCGCAGAACCTTCTTTATGATCTACTCTTTGGAAATCAATTTCGAGTGGTAGTTTCGTTAATGAATCGTATTGATGAGCATTTATTTTTTTGTACTTCAACATTTGCGAAAGCACAACGTTTCTCCGTTCAGTCGTATTCTTAGGTTTCCGAATAGGATTAAACATCGATGGATTTTTCAACATCCCCACAAGCATAGCAGCTTGCTCAATTTTCAAATCAGCTGGTTTACAATTAAAATACACTTTCGATGCCGATTTTATACCCACCGCAAGGTTTAAAAAGTCAAACTCATTAAAATACATTGCAAGAATTTCTTCTTTTGTATAGCTTCGTTCAAGTTTTACAGCAATAACCCATTCACGCATCTTTCTGTTTACCTTTTCAATTGCCGATCCAAATCTTTCACGAGGAAATAATAATTTGGCTAACTGCTGTGAAATAGTCGATCCTCCACCACTTCCTTGATTTCCTCCTATAACAGTCTTTATCAATACACGACCAAGTCCTCTAACATCAACTCCCGAATGTTTATAGAAACGAGCATCTTCAGTTGCAACTAATGCATCAATCAAATATGGTGACAATTCACTATATTCGGCTTTCATTCTGTTTTCTTTGAAATATGTACCCAAAACAACCATGTCCGAAGTGTAAACTTCCGTTGCTAAATTGCTTTTTGGATTTTCTAATTGCTCAAATGAAGGCATAAAACCGAGCAAACCATACGATACTAGCACTAAAATGAGTGCAAAAAGTACAATTGGCGAAATAAATAATAGCCAAAGATATTTTAAATATTTAGATACAGGAATATCCTCTTTTTTGTTTGTCTGCTTCATATTGCGAGCTAGAAAAATCTAGATTTAAATGACGTTTTTTATACCTTATATATAATAGAATGCGAAAATAATCATAATCAAGCAAAAAATAACAACGGTTTTATATTTCTTTTTTTATTTTTGCAAACTCTTATTGCAGTATTGTATCATGGCAGAAAATTTAGTAATTGTCGAATCACCGGCTAAAGCAAAAACAATCGAGAAATTTCTCGGAACCAATTTCAAAGTTCTTTCAAGCTATGGTCATATTCGTGACTTGGTTTCAAAAGACCTTGGTGTTGACGTTAATAATAACTTCGAACCTAAATACGAAATTACTACTGACAAAAAGAAACTAGTAACCGATCTTAAAGCAGCTGTTAAATCATCAAAAATGGTTTGGTTAGCATCCGATGAGGACCGCGAAGGAGAAGCTATATCTTGGCATTTAGCCGAAGTCCTTAAATTGAACGATAAAAATTCAAAAAGAATTTGTTTTCACGAAATCACGAAAACTGCTATTCTTGCTGCTATCGAAAGTCCAAGAGGAATAAATAAAGATTTAGTTGATGCTCAACAAGCTCGTCGCATTCTCGACCGTTTAGTTGGATTTGAATTATCTCCTATTCTTTGGAAAAAAGTTAAACCGTCACTTTCAGCTGGTCGTGTTCAATCGGTTGTTGTTCGCATTATTGTAGATCGTGAACGCGAAATTATCAATTTCAAATCTGAATCATCATATAAAGTTTCTGCAATATTTTCTGTACCTACAGCAAATGGAACAATCTATAATTTAAAAGCAGAACTATCTAAAAGACTTAAAACAAAAGAAGAAGCTCTTGCTTTACTTGAAAAATGTAAAAACGTTAGCTTCCCTGTTTCTGATATTGAAATAAAGCCTGCAAAGAAATCACCTGCTGCACCATTTACTACATCTACACTTCAACAAGAAGCGAGTCGTAAAATGGGATTTTCTGTTGCAAAAACAATGCAAGTTGCTCAAAGCCTTTACGAATCGGGTCACATTACATATATGCGTACCGACTCAGTAAATCTTTCCGATTTAGCTATTGCAACGGCAAAACAAGAGATTGAAAAGAATTTTGGAAAAGAATATTCAAAAGTTCGCAAATTCGCAACTTCATCAAAAGGAGCTCAAGAAGCTCATGAGGCTATTCGTCCAACATACATGAGCAATGCTTCTGTCAGCAACAATTTCGATGAACAACGCCTCTACGAACTTATTTGGAAAAGAACTTTAGCATCTCAAATGAGCGATGCTATTTTAGAAAAAACAACAGTAAACATTTCAATTCCAAATGTTTCTGACTCATATTTTGTTGCTCGTGGCGAAGTCATTAAATTCGAAGGATTCCTAAAAGTATATATAGAATCTACTGATGACGAAAATGATGAATCATCTGATGCTGTAATACCACCAATTAAAAAAGGAGATATATTACAAAAACAGACTATTTCAGCAATTCAACGATATTCTCAACATCCACCTCGTTATTCCGAGGCTAGCCTTGTAAGAACATTAGAAGAACTCGGTATTGGTCGTCCATCAACGTATGCTCCAACCATTTCTACCGTTCAAAAACGTGGATATGTATTAAAGGAAGAACGTCCAGGCGAACAACGAGGATACATTCAAATAATTCTTGATAAAGAAAAAATTTCAGAATCAGCTAAAACAGAAGTTTTTGGTGCAGAGAAAAACAAGCTGTTCCCTACAGATATAGGAATGGTTGTAAATGACTTTCTCGTAAAACATTTTGCCGAAATTCTCGACTTTAACTTTACTGCAAACGTTGAAAAAGACTTTGATGAAATTGCAACCGGTCAAGTCGATTGGACTAAAATGCTAGGTAAATTTTACAAATCGTTCCATCAAATCGTTGAACAAACTTCAGAACATTCAGAAAAAAATTCAGGAGAACGAATTCTTGGTATAGATCCAAAAACTGGACACGAAATTTCAGTTCGTATCGGACGTTTTGGCCCTATGATTCAAGTCAAAAACTTGACTAATGCCGATGAAAAACCTCAATATGGAAGCATCCCTAAAGGAATTCTCATTGAAACAATGACACTTGAAAGTGCATTAAAAGTTTTAGATATTTCGAACGAAGGTAAAGTCTTAGGTATTGATCCAAATACAGGGAAAGAAATCTCTATTCGTAACGGTCGCTTTGGACCATTCGCTCAATTAGGGTCAAATAATGACACTGAGAAACCACAATATGCTAGCCTTGCAAAAGGACAAACTGTCGATTCAGTTACTCTTGCTCAAGCAATTGAATTATTCAAATTACCACGTGCAATAGGCGAATATGAAGATAAAAAAGTAACCGTTGGTGTAGGTCGTTTTGGACCTTACATATCTCATAATTCAGTATTTACACCACTAAAGAAAACCGACGATCCATATACAGTTACTCTTGATAGAGCAATTGAACTTATTGAAGAAAAAAAGATAAAGGATATTGAAAAAACAATCAAAGTATTTGATGAAGATAAAAACATAAAAGTTGTTCTTGATAGGTGGAAAAATCCAACAGTTTACTATAAAAAGAAATACCATAAAATTCCTAAGGGCAAAAAGCCCGAAGAGCTTACTTTAGCAGAATGTATGGAAATTGCCGGTGTTGATACAACAAAGAAAAAAGCTACAAAAGCAAAAAAATAATTTACGATGGAATTAGAATTGTATTTTGAAATCCCCGAAGGATTCTCTAAGCAAAAGAAAAACGAACGTGATACAATTGCCGATAGAACTACATTCTATTCTCCCGAATTATTAACTCGAATATCCGATTTCAATATAGCATTAATTGGAATTAAAGATGAACGTAACTCTTCAAACATTGGAGTTTCCAAATCTACCGATTTAACAAGAAAATATCTTTACAATCTTTATAATCACAATAGTAATTGTAATATTCTCGATTTAGGTAATCTTATAAGCGGTAAAACACTCGATGATACTTACCATGCACTTTACGATATTGTTGAATATCTAATACACAACAATGTTTTACCTGTTATTTTCGGTTCATCGCAAGATATGATGTATCCAGTAGCTAAAGCACTAAAAGAATCCATTTCAAATCTAACAATATCGTGTATAGATAGTAAAATTGACGTTGGCAATGAAGATGAAATTCATAATCATTCAACACTTAAATTTATAGATAAAAAAATCAATCCTCACAAGATTATTACAATTGGAAGTCAAGCTTATTTAACATCAAAACTTGATTTTGAATATATCGAAGAACAATCACATACGAATTTCAGATTAGGTAAAATACGCGAAGATTTTAAGAAAACTGAGCCACTACTTCGCGATTCACACTTTACAATTTTTGATATAAGTGCCACTAGACAATGCGATGCTCCAGGAAACAAATTCAGTTCTCCTAACGGATTAACAGGCGAAGAATCATGTCAATTAGCAAAATATGCCGGATTATCTGAAAAGACACAGGCATTTTTAACTTGCGAATATACACCCGAATTTGACTTAAATGAAGCTACTGCACATTTAACAGCTCAGTTAATTTGGCACTTTATAGATGGATTTTACAATAGAAAAAATGACTTTCCAGCTGAAACAATCGATAATTTGCAAAAATATGTCCTAAATTCCGATGAATTTGGAACAAACTTCATCTTTTATAAAAGTCCTAAAACCGATCGTTGGTGGATTGAAATAAGCGATGAATTAACGAAAGCAAATACCTATTTAACTCCTTGTAACTACGAAGATTACCTTTCAGCTTGTCAAAACACAATTCCAGACATATACTTGCAGGAAAAAACTCGTTTTCATATCTCAAAGTCAAAATAAACAAGAGTTATTAACGATTTACTGTTAATATTTTGGTGCTTTGAAAATAATTTATTTATTTTACGCTTCAAATAATATTAGCTACACACAAAGTGCACAGAGCGATTAAGAAATATTTTCTTTTATTTTTTATTACCATTAATGGTGCGATTAGTGCTTATTGCCAGCAAGATCCCCGTTCAAGCTTTTACATGCAAAATATTGGAGCATACAATCCTGGTTATGTTGGAAGCAAAAATCAAGGAGATGTATTATTAGATATAAATTCCCCATTTGGAAGCTTTAAAGATGGTGCTGGTAATAAAGTTAGTCCTAATACAGAATGGATAAATGCAAATGCTCCATATAAAAAACTAAATAGTGGACTTGGATTAAATATACAAATAGATAAAAATGGATTATTTGAAAAAAGCACTAATATAGGGATACAATATGCATATCAATTAGAAATTGGTGATGGTAAATTAGGAATTGGAACAAATATTGGTTTCAATAAATTATCTTACGACTTCTCAAAAGCAGTATATCCTAGCGATATTTCTACTGGATCAGGAGGTACTGATCAAACTATTGAAAATCTTAAAAAGCAGAAAAGCATAAATGCTTTAAATATAGGTTTAGGTGCTTATTATCAAAAAGATGATTTATACTTTGGCTTTTCTATGACGAACATTAATTCTCCAAAACTTAAAATAAATCAAGATAAATTAAAATACTTCATTCCACACGCATACTTTTTAGCGGGTTTTACGTATCACCCTACAAATCCATTATTAGTAATTATGCCATCAATGCAATATAAAAGTCCAATAAATGGTAAATTAAAAATTACAGGTTCTCAACTTAGCATAAGTACAATTGTAGAATACAGTAAATTAATTTTAGTTGGTGCTCAATATTCAACAGGAAATGAACTTTCTGCAATACTTGGAGCAAATATTAAAAATGGTTCAAAGTTAGATGGTGCTAGATTTTTATTCGCGTATAACATAATTGGATCTAAACTTGGAGGACTAAGTGCTTCAAAAATTGAATTTATTTTAGGATATTCTTTCAACCTCCATATTGAAAAAAACACAAAAACATATAAGAGTGTAAGATTTTTGTAAAGATTTGTTTTGTATAATATAATATTTTGTATATTGCTGACCTTAAATCAATAAAAATGAAGATGATGAAGAAAGTGTTGATTTTTAGCTGTATTTCGCTGATTTTCAGTAGTTGTGCCAATGTGGGCGATGGGGAACTAACAGGTGTGGTTGATAGGCCGGAATGGGAAAATACAGTACCTTTTGGAATGCTATACTGCCCTATGGGAAGTTTTAGTATGGGTCCAAGTGATCAAGATGTTTCTTGGGCAATGACTGCTCAAAACAAAACTGTTTCATTACAAGCATTTTGGATGGACGAAACAGAAATTACCAATAATGAATATAGACAATTCGTTTATTGGGTAAAAGATTCATTAGCTTATAGAAAATTAGGTGAAGCAAATGAAAAATATTTAATCTCTCAAGATGAATTTGGAGAAGAGATTAATCCTCCATTCATCAATTGGAACGAGCCAATTAATTGGAATGGTGACGAAGAAAAAGAAGCTCTTCAAGACATGTTCTTAGCCGAAAATGAGAGATTTTTTCGCAGAAAAGAAATTGATACACGTAAATTGAATTATGAATATTTTTGGATTGACTTAAAACAAGCAGCTCAAAAACATCAATTTGAGAATCAAGAAAGACGTGCTTATAACTATAAAACAGGTAAATACGATGGTGAAGTGATTAAAGAAAATGGCGAAAAAGAAGCTATTAAAGATCGTTCATCATATATAATGAAAGACATATTAAATATTTATCCTGATACATTATGTTGGATTAGTGACTTTACTTATTCATATAATGAGCCAATGGCAACAATGTACTTTTGGCATCCAGCTTACGATAACTATCCAACAGTTGGCGTTAACTGGAAACAAGCAAATGCATTCAGTATTTGGAGAACTCAACTTAAAAATGGTTTCTTAAAAGGAAATGGTCAAGTGTTTGTTCACGATTATAGACTTCCAACAGAAACAGAATGGGAATATGCATCAAGAGGTGGATTAAATCACTCTATGTATCCATGGGGAGGTTATTACACTAGAAACTATTTAGGATGCTTTATTGCAAACTTTAAACCAATGCGTGGAAACTATACCGATGATGGTGGAATTCATACAGTAATAGTAGCTCATTACGAACCAAACGAATGGGGACTTTACGATATGTCAGGTAATGTTAGTGAGTGGACAATAAGTGCTTTTGATGAATCTGCATATAGTTATATTCATGATATTAACTCAGACTATAAATTCAATGCTGTTGAAGATGATGCACCAGCTTTAAAAAGAAAAGTTATTCGTGGTGGTTCATGGAAAGATGTTGCATATTATTTACAATGTGGATCAAGAACATTTGAATATCAAGATTCAGCAAAATCATATATCGGTTTCAGATGTGTAAGAACATATGAAGGTCGTAAACATGGTGCTGATGGCGTACCAGGTGATTCAAAAATTTATTAATAATCAAATAGTTAAGTAAAATTAGTTCTAATAATTAAAATCGGATAAATTATGAGTATTTCAGAATTAGTAGAAAGCGAAGGATACAAAAAGTTCATGGGTAAACTTTACGGTTGGGGAGCTGCAGTAGTAATCGTAGGTGCACTTTTTAAAATTCAACATTATCCAGGTGCTGGTCCAATGCTTGTTACAGGTCTTACAGTGGAAGCTTTAATATTCTTCTTCTCGGCTTTTGAACCACTACATGAAGAACTAGATTGGACATTAGTTTATCCAGAATTAGCAGGATTAGATGAAATTGAAGAAGGTGTTGGTCATAAAATGGCAGGAAAAGTTGCTGAAGTAAAAGGCGGAAAAACAGCTATTGAAAGATTTGATGAATTATTAGAAAAAGCAGGTGGAGAAAATTTATTTGAAAAACTTGGTACTAGCTTAGGTTCATTAAATAATACAGCTAAAAATTTAACAGATATCAGTGGAGCAACTGTTGCTACAGAAAATTATGCTAAAAGCATGAATTCTGCTGCAGGTTCTATTGGAACATTAATTACTACATACGAAAAATCAGCTGAAAGTATTAATGGAGCAACTTCAAAAATTGCAAATTCAATTTCAACTTCAGGAGAAAGCTACCAAACTTTAATTCAAGGTTTAAATAATAGCTTTGAATCTATTGGAAAAAATGCAACAGAGCAATCAAAACAACAAGAATTACTTGCAAAAAACTTATCTGCACTTAATTCAGTTTATGAAATGCAACTTAAAAATTCTGGAAGTAATTTAGAAGCTACAGAACATATTACAAGTGGTATTAATAAAATAATGACTGATCTTAAAGATACAGCTAATGATGTTGCTCAATATAAAGATGAAATTTCTAAATTAAGCAAAAACTTATCTGCATTAAACACAGTTTATGGCAACATGTTGTCGGCAATGAATGTAAAATAATTTTTAAGTATTCAGTTATTAATTTATAAATTAGACTAACATGGGTCACGGAAAAGAAACGCCAAGGCAGAAGATGATCGGGATGATGTACCTGGTTCTTACTTGTTTACTTGCTTTGAACGTATCAAAAGATATTTTAAATGCTTTCATTTTAGTTAATAATGGTTTGAATGAAACCACAAAAGGATTTAATGAAAAAACAGACATTTTATATCTTGCTTTAACAAAAGCAGCAACAGAAAATAAAGCTAAAGCTGGTCCTTGGAATGATAAGGCAGCGGAAGTTAAAAGAAGAACTCAAAGAATAATTGATAGCTTACAAATGTGTAAGGATACGATTATTTTCAAAGCTGACAAACTATCTGGGAAAAATATTGATATGGTAAAACCAGATTCTATAGCTTCTAAGGATAATAATAATATCCCTGCTGAAGTAATGGTTGGTGCAACAGGTAATGGTTTAGGTAAAAAGCTTAAAGCTTCAATAGCAGGGTATAGGGAATTCTTATTAAAAATTGCTGGTAAGGATTCTGGATTAATAAAATCTATAGATAAGAATTTAGATACTGAAGATCCAAAAATGGATAAAGAAGGTATAAAACATACTTGGGAATCTGAACATTTTGAACATTTACCATTAATTGCAGTTGTTACTATCTTATCTCAATTACAAGCAGCTGTTAGAAATACTGAGTCTGATGTTATTGCATATTTATTGAGTCAAGTTGATGCTGGGTCATTTAAATTTAACAAATTACAATCTACTGTAATTCCAAATTCGACATATATTATGCAAGGTGGAGAGTACAAAGCTCAAATATTTTTAGCCGCATCCGATTCAACTCAAATACCCGAGATTTATATTGGAGAATATGATTCTTTAGGTCCAAATAATTTAAAAATGAGAGCAGGTGCTCAAAAAGTTGAGATGGATCCTAAAACAAAAGTTTGTACTTATACTGTAAGAGGTTCTGCTGTAGGAGAAAAGAAATACAGAGGAGTTATTAATATTAAAAGTCCAACAGGAACTACTTTATCATATTCGTTTAAACAAAGTTATCAAGTTGCAGCCTCTTCTTTAGTAATTTCACCAACGAAGATGAATGTATTTTATATCGGAGTTGATAATCCAGTTGATATTTCAGTACCTGGTGTTGCATCAAACAAACTTTCAGCAAGTATTTCACAAGGAAGTATTGTTCCTGCTGCTGATGGAGGTTATACAGTTAGAGTAAATGCTCCAGGAGCAGTAAAAATAAATGTCTCAGCGAAAATGGATGGTGGAGCAAAACCAATGGGAGAAAAAGAATTCCGTGTTAAAAAAGTACCAAATCCAGTAGCAAAAATTGCAGGTAAAACAGGTGGACCAATTGCTGCAGGTTTATTGATGGCCGTAAAACGTGTAGATGCAGTAATGGAAAATTTCGATTTTGCACTAACATTTAATATTACTGGGTTTAATATTTCTACAAAATCAAAAGATGGTTTTACTATTGATAAACCATCAACAGGTGCAGGAATAACATCAGAACAAAGATCATTACTTGAAGGTGTAAAAAGAGGTCAAAAATTATACTTTGAAGATATTAAGGCTGTAGGGCCAGATAAAACAGTACGTGAGTTGGGTACCTTAATGTTTAAAGTTGAATAATAATAATAAAAGGAAACTATGAAAAAGATTCTTTTCTTTATCTATGTACTTGGAGCTTCTTTAAGTCTACATGCACAGGTTAATGATGGAGTATATGAAAAAGAGCATGTACCGAGTAGAAAACCAATACCCTATCCTTATTTAAGAGAATCGGATGTAATGTGGTCTAAAAAAATTGTTAGATGTTTACCTTTACGTGAAAAGTTGAATCATCCATTATATTACCCTACTGAACAAATGGGTACTAGAATGAGTTTAACTAATCTTATTATGTATGGTATTTCTAATGAAGGACTTACAGCATATGATGCAATGGTTGATGACAAGTTTACTGTTCCATTGACAAAAGCACAAATCAATCAAAATTTTGGTGCTGGGATGGATACTGTATCAATACTTAATGAACAAACTGGTATAGAAGAAAAACAAGCAATAGAAAAACCAGCTGTACTTTCAGAAGTAAAACGTATGCTTATGAAAGAAGAATGGTTTTTTGATAGACAACGATCAGTTTTAGAAGTACGTATCATAGGTTTAACAGGTATTCGTGAATACTATCGTAAAGAAGACGTAGAAAAAGAAGAGGTATTATTGAAAAAAGTTTTCATGGTATATTTCCCTGAAGCTCGTAGACTATTTGCAAGTCATGAGGTTTTTAACGAAAAGAATGACGCAGAAAGAAGAACATTTGATGATGTTTTCTTCAAACGCAAATTCAGTAGTTTTGTAACTCAAGAATCGAATGTATACGATGATAGAGGTATTAACGAATACAAAGTTGGTCTACAAGCAATGCTTGAAGCTGAAAAAGTAAAATATTGGATTTTTAATATTGAACACGATATGTGGGAGTATTAATCTCACTCAAATAAAGAGCCTTGGTATAATAAACCAAGGTTTTTTTATTTTATATAAACTTGAAAAACATGAAAGATAATTTTTGTATAATAATGGCTGGTGGCGTTGGTAGTCGATTTTGGCCACTAAGTAAATCTGATAAACCAAAACAATTTTTAGATATCTTAGGGATTGGTAAAACATTTTTACAACTAACTTTTGAAAGATTAAATAAGATTTGTCCTAATGAAAATTTTTATATCGTTACAAATAAAGCTTATAAAGATATAGTATTAGAACAACTTCCACAGTTAAATGAAAGTCAAGTACTTTTAGAGCCTAAACGTAGAAATACAGCTCCGTGTATCGAATTTGCTAATTATATAATTGGGAAACAAAATCCAAATGCAAAAATAATTGTTTGTCCTTCTGACCATTTAATTTTAAATGAATTAGAATTTATAAGAGTTGTATCAGATGGATTAGATTTTGTAAAAGATAAAAATGCATTATTAACATTAGGTATTAAACCAAGTAGACCTGATACAGGATATGGTTATATCCAGATTGACAAAAACTCAAATGGAATAAACTCAGAAATTGATAAAGTTAAAACCTTTACTGAAAAACCAAATTCAGATTTAGCAAAGTTCTTTTTTGAAAGTGGTGAGTTTTTTTGGAATTCAGGAATATTTATCTGGTCTCTTGATTCAATTGAACTAGCATTTAAACAACATCTACCTGAAGTTTATAACCTTTTCCAAAATAGAAATCAATATTCTACTGAAATGGAGTTTATTGATAAAACCTATTCTGAATGTCCAAATATTTCAATTGATTATGGAATAATGGAGAAGTCAAATAACGTATTTGTATTTAAAGCAGACTTTGGATGGTCAGATTTGGGAACATGGGGTTCTTTATATGAAAATACACAACACGATGAAAACAAAAATTCAATAGTTGGTAAAAATATACTTACTTACGATACCGATAATTGTGTTATAAACATTCCTATTGATAAGCTAGTAGTTGTTCAAGGGTTGGAAGGATTTATCGTTGTAGATTCTGGTGAAAGTTTATTAATATGTAAAAAAGATGAAGAACAAAGAATACGTCAATTTGTTAATGATATACAATTAAAAAAGGGTGATTCATTTGTTTAAAATAAAATAAATATGAAATATTTTTTTATACTAATTTTTCAAGTAGGATTAACGAATATAATATTTGGTCAATCATTATATAATATTAATGATAAGCAAAATAGTTTTGCTTATCATTTTTCGGAAACAGATTCTGTTCCTAATGGTGTGAAATTAGTTATTAAAAAAGTAACAGAAGATTTATCTAAATATATAAAATCATCAATTTTAATAAATATTAAAGTTCAATGGATTTCACAAAACAATAAAAATTTAGCTTCATGTTCAGCTTATGCATTTTATTCAAATTTCAAAAACTGTCCATTAGAAAAATATAATTATCCAATAGCTTTAGCTGAAAAAATTTCAAATGAAGAAATAAATGGTTCTGACGAACCTGATATTTACATGATAATTAATAAAAACATGAACTGGTATTTGGGTGATGATGGTAATCCAAGTTTTGATCAAGCAGATTTATATACAATATTACTACATGAATTATGTCATGGTTTAGGTTTTCAAAGTAATTTCGTCTGTGGAAGCAATATAGGTGGATTGTTTGGAAATAATTCTCCTTTCATTTATGATTCATTCATTACCAATAATACAAAAATAAAACTTATAAATACATCCGTCTACAAAAATAATTCTATTGAATTATACAATGCATTAACATCAGATTCTTTACTTTTTATTGGTCCATTTACTAATATCAAAAGTTCTGGGACTAAATTATATGCACCTAAAATTTACAATCCTAATTCATCAACTAGTCATCTAGATAATATTAAGTATCCAAAAGATTCAATTAATTATTTGATGACATATGCTAAAAAACAAGGAGAATCAATTCATTTATTAGGCCCTAAAACTGAAGGGATCTTAGCTGATATAGGATGGGATGATTTTATTCTATCGACTGATAAGCAATATGACGTTGAAAATATTTCAAATTCAAATACAATTACAGTATATGCAGATTCAATAATTGATCCAAAATCATTATTACTTCACTATTCATTTGATTATTTATCTAACGAATTGACCATACCTTTTGATAAAACCAATAAGCTTAATTATTTTAAAGCAACAATACCCACCTCTCCATTTGAACATACTATAAGTTACTATATTACTGCGACAGATACTTTATATAAAAATACTATTGGAATCCCTAATAATTATCCTCATAATTATTATAGCTTTAGAGTAGGTAAAGATACAACGTCTCCTGAGATTAAACATCAAGAGATTTTAGATATATCGGAAGATGCCGACTCATTGCTAGTTAAAGCAACAATAACTGATAATATCGGAATTGATTCAGCATGGGTTGAATATTTAGTTAATTCAATTGATTTTACTAAAAGTAAAAAAATAAAATTAATTAAAACACAATATAATGTATATCAAGCATATATTAATCTAAAAAATTACATAAAACAGGGAGATATTTTCTTATATAAAATATATGCGATTGACAGTTCTTCTAATAAAAATATTAGTAAAACTTCTGCTAAAGGTTATAGTAATTATTACCAAATAACAGTTAGTAGTCAATCACAATCATTTATAAGTTTAGAGGATGATTTTGAGAATGAAATTGTAAGTAACAATAGATTTACATTAAATGGATTTAGTGTAAAAAAAGAAATAGGTTTTTCTTCACAAGCTATACAAACGACACATCCATATCCAACTGCAATTTATACTGGGAAAACGATTAATTTTACTGCAACACTTAAAAACCCATGTACAATAAGAGAAACTAATGCTTATCTTGATTTTGATGAAATAGTACTTGTGGAACCATCTGAGTCGGGTACAGTATTTGGGGATTACGAATTTTGGGATTATTGCATAATTGAAGGATCAAAAGATAAAATAAACTGGTATGCATTTGAACAAAAAGGGTATAAAACTGAATCGTATAATGATTGGATGTCTACTTTTTATTCTGAGACAACAACAGATGAAAATGGAAAAATAAGTTCAACAGCTTCAGGTAACGAAACACTTTATCATCATCATAGAGTTAACTTATTAGGGAATAAATATCTGAGAAAAGGAGATAATGTATATATTCGATTTAGATTATTTTCTGACGCATTTCAAAATGGTTGGGGCTGGAGTATTGATAATCTAAAAATTCAATCTACATCAACATTAGATTCTATATTATACATGAATACAAACGGCTTGATTATATATCCTACTATTTCAGATGGAAATTTTAGATTAATTAATCAAAATAACAAGATTATAAAAAGTATGGAAGCAATATCTTTATATGGTGAAAGTATTCCTTGTAGTTATTTTAATGAAAATTCTTTACGTATAAAGGCAAATAATGGAATATATTTCTTAAAGACAATATTTGAAGATGGAACTATTTCAACAAATAAAATTATAATTAATTTCTAATAGGTGTAAATTTATGAACACCAGTTTCATAAATTAGTCCATTGTATCTAATTCGATAATTAACTGTTATATTTCCAATAATATCGTATTTGCCAGTTCCTGAAACAAGATATTCTTTACCACTTTTATCAACCCAACGTTGTTCTTTTATTTGAACAACCATTGAAGTATCATTTGTTAATGTATATATTATATTTTGACCAGTAGAAGGAAAGTTCCAAAAATTTGTATTTTTAATTGTATACGGTTCAGTTCCTTGAATGAAGGATGTTAGATATGAATCTTGATTTACTGGCTCATCACATTTATACCTCCCAACAAAAACATCAATAAAAGACTGTTTAGATAATGATAATTTAAATGTTTTATAGTTATTGGCAGGTTTAATTTCACTTGAATCAGAGATGATACCAAACAAAACAGATACAGCTTCACCTTCAGCAAATTTTGAAGCTTTAACTATTACATTAAAAGTTGCAAAAATCTCACCTGATTTTAATACAACATTATAATCATTTACAATATAATGTTTACCTAAAACAGCTGTATTCGAATCAACTTCTTTAATATGAATTATTTTATTTTCAGATAAAGGACTCGATGCTAATTGAATTTGAATTGGAATTAAAATATCAGAAGTATCGGTAAACAAAATTTCTTTCGATAATTCATTTTGAGAAAACTCAACAAGTGAAATTCCTTTATAATTTTTATTCTCTTTTTTGCAACTAAAACAAAATGCAACAAAGAAGAATATATACATTATTTTATAGTAATCTTTCATAAGAAAACAATAGGGTTTAAATTAATAGTTAGGATTTTGTTTAATGTTTTTATTTGCATTTACTTCTGAGATAGGTATTGGAAATGCAAACAAATAACTGGGGAAATTTATATCACAAACTGCAGAATTACAATCATTTCTTTTTAAAGAAATCATACGACGTTTAATATCAAAGAAACGTTGACCTTCAAACATAAGTTCTTTGCGTCTTTCAGTATAAATTAATTCAAGTAAATCATTATCTTCTAAATTAACAGGAATTGCTTTCACATCAGCTCTTTTTAGTAAAGTATCTAAAAGTAAACGAGCAGTATTCTGAAGAGACCCTTTTTGAGACGGATTAATATAACCTAATCGCACAATAGCCTCAGCTTTAATCAAATACATTTCCGAAAACCGTATAATCGGTATATTATCAATACCTAAAATACTATCACGACCAGGATATTTAAATATATAAATGTCTTTCCTTTTTAAAAACATTGATTTTCTAACATCATTATCAGAAAATAAATCATATAAATCTTGTGTTGCAACAATATCTCCATAACCTGATTTAGAAAGCATATAACCAATTGAATTTGTACCTTGATTATCGATTAGTGAAGAAGGTAAAGAAAGTATTGATTCTTTTGTATTACTAAGTTTCCAGGATTTAAGATAATCTTCATTTGGTATTAGATCATATGCATTAACACTAATTAAATAGGATGCATAAATATTAGCTTGTTTTAAATCACTATCTGTTCCTCTTGTTATAAATACCCTGGCTAAAAGAGCCTTAACAGCAAGCGAAGAAAAATAATATGGTGTTGATTGTTTTGTAATCAACATTGTATCTGCTTTAACTAAATCAGTAATAATTTGAGTATATACAGCAGTTACAGAACTTCTAGCAGGACTTATTAATGAATCTTTAGTCGTAGCAGATGTTATAATTGGTAATCCAACTTGACCTCCATTTCCATTAGCAGAATCTACACCAATTTTTATATTATTTGTTTGTGCAAAAGTTCTAACTAAATCGAAATAAACTAATGCGCGAATTGCTAATGCTTCTCCGATAATTTGCCTCTTTTGAGAATATGGGACAGATTTTAATTTATATGTCGCATCAATTACTGCATTTGCTCGTGAAATTATTTTGTAGCCAATTTTCCAAAACCCGTCTAATTCAGCTGAATATGAAGTTAATGAGTAATTATAAAATGATATAAAATTATTGTGATTAACCGATGCTAACTTAGCATTATCAGAACAAACTTCAGTAAACAAGTAGAAATTACGTCCATAGTATCTATAATCTTGTAAACCATCATAACAACCATTTAATGCTGATTGTATTGACTCTAGATTTGCATAAGCTTCTGTTTTATTTGAATAATAAGAAGGATCTCTGTCTAAAAAATTTTTCCCACAACTTAAAATTAAAAAGGGAATTAATACGTAAAATAATTTTCTATTCATAAAAGTTTAATATGGTGTTTTATCGATTTTTTTATTCCATTTTTCAAAAATGATGTTTGCATCAATTCTTTTAATATTTTCAAACGGTATTTTTCTATCTTTAATAGGCTTATCAAGTTCAAAATAGATAAATTGATCATCAAAACCTGCATTATGTGCATCCTCACGAGTTGAGGCATAATACACTTTATCTATTCGAGCCCAATAAATTGCACTTAAACACATTGGACAAGGTTCGCATGAAGAATATAAAGAACATCCAGATAAATCGAATTTACCTAATAATTTCGATGCATTACGTATAGCATTTATTTCAGCGTGAGCAGTTGGGTCATTATCAATTGTTACAGTATTTACACCTTTTGAAATAATTTCACCATTGTAAACAATAATAGCTCCAAAAGGGCCACCACCATTATCAATATTTAAAATAGCTTCACTAATTGCTTGATTTATATAATTTTCATCGCTATTCATTATATCTTTTAATGCAAATAAATTGTTTTTGAAACTGTTTGACCCGGTATCATTCTAATAGAAACTGTTCCAGCATATGCTGAAGAATCTTTTGCACTTAAAGCTAAAATATCAAGAAAACACTCTTGATATCTAACAAATTCAACTTGACCTAATTTATCAGCTTTAATTGTAGTATCTAAAGATCCTTTTTTTATAGTTTGAGAACTTATATAAAAATTCACATAAGCACCTGATGCGGGAAAGCCTTGATGAGTCAACACTGTAATAAAAGCAGTAGCTTTGGGTTGATCTTTAGTGCATCCAACAATTAAAAAAAAGGTGAAAATGAAATATGATAATTGTTTTACCATGATACAAAATTTGGTTATCGTAAAATACTTTTGAGTTTTTGAATTTTAGTCTACTAATATAGAATAATTTTTACTTAATTTGCAATACAAAGTTAATGAATCAATCGACCAAATGAGGCCTATTTTATTGTTTTTTTGTTTACTATTTTTTGGGTCATTTAGTTTCAAGCAAAAACGCTCAGAAACTATTGTATTGATTCATACAAATATTGGAGATATTAAAGTAAAATTATACGATGAAACCCCTTTACATCGCGATAATTTCATAAAACTTGTTAAACAAAAATATTATAATGGAATTCTTTTCCACCGGATTATAAAGAACTTTATGGTTCAATCAGGTGATCCAGATTCAAAAAATGCAGAAAAAGGTAAATTATTAGGTATTGGAGGACCTGGTTACACAATTCCAGCAGAAATCTCAATGAAATACATTCACAAAAAAGGAGCATTAGCAGCAGCAAGACTTGGTAGTGATGTTAATCCGAAAAAAGAATCTTCAGGTAGCCAATTTTATATTGTAACAGGACAACCAATAACAAATGAGATTCTAAACCAAAATGAGCACCAAATTTTAGAGGCTAAAAGAGGTGAGTTAATAAATGCATATTTATCGAAAGAAGAGAATAAAGATATGATGCCAAATCTAGAAAAATGCAAGAAAAATGATGATAAAGAAGGATTTGATAAAATTGTAGAAAAAATCACTGAAGATTTAGATCCTGAATTTAAGAAACTTGATTCAATTAAATATACTCAAGCACAAAGAGATGAGTATGTTAAAAATGGTGGTTCCCCGCATTTAGATAATGACTATACCGTTTTTGGAGAAGTAATAGAAGGACTGGATATTGTTGAAAAAATGTCACTTTTAGCTACAGATTCGAACGATAGACCTCTTGAGGATGTTGTTATAATTACTATGAAAATTTTGAAAAAATAAATTGCTTTATGTTACAAAACGTTGCTGATATAGAAAAAGAAATTCTTGAATTTGAAATAAGTTCACCTGAATCATTGGAACAATTTAGATTATTATATCTATCTAAAAAGGGGAAAGTAAGTCTTTTATTTGATCAATTTAAAACTGTACCCTCTGATCAGAAAAAAGAATTTGGACAAAAGCTTAATATACTTAAAACATTAGCTCAAGAGAAATTAACAAACTCTCAATCATCTTTTTCAAACACCAATGATGATCTTTCAATTGATTTTTCTCTTCCTAGCGACCTTAACATTCTTGGGTCACGACATCCATTATCTATAGTAAGAAATAAGATAAACGATATCTTTAATAGAATAGGTTTCACTGTATCTGATGGACCAGAAATAGAAGATGATTGGCATGTTTTTTCTGCACTAAATTTCCCAGCAGATCATCCTGCGAGAGATATGCAAGATACTTTCTTTATTGAAAAAAATCCTGATATTTTACTTAGAACTCATACCTCGTCGGTTCAGATTCGAGTAATGGAAAATCAAAAACCTCCAATTAGATCTCTTTTCCCGGGTAGAGTTTTTAGAAATGAAGCAATATCAGCACGAGCACATTGCATCTTTCATCAAGTTGAAGGTTTATATGTCGACAAAAAGGTTTCATTTGCTGATTTAAAACAAACTCTTTTGTATTTTGCTAAAGAAATGTTTGGGAAAGATACTCAAATAAGACTTCGACCATCATTTTTCCCATTTACAGAACCTTCAGCTGAAATGGACATTTCATGCTCAATTTGTGGTGGTAAAGGATGTAATATTTGCAAATATTCGGGATGGGTTGAAATACTAGGATGTGGAATGGTCGATCCAAATGTTTTAGAGTCATGCGGAATTGATAGTAAAGAATATACTGGATTTGCATTTGGAATGGGAATTGAGCGTATTACAATGTTAAAATATCAAGTTAATGACATTCGATTGTTTTTTGAAAACGATGTTCGTTTTATAAAACAGTTTACTTCAGAGGCATAAAACTTAGAACAAAATAAGTTCCATACATGATAAAGCAAATTAGAATAAGTTCATTATTTATCATATTATGGGTAATGCTAAGTATTTCATCTTGGGCTCAAAATATAAATATAAGTATTTTTACAAATCAAAAAATACAAAGTATTGCATATTCTGTTGTTTCGGGGAAATATGATATTATAGCTGATGGAAAAGCTGTTGGCTCATTAATAGAGAATGACACAATTAAAATAAAACGATTATCAGATAAAGTAGAAGTTATAAGAGATAAAGAAATATTAGGTGTTTTCTCGTTTATTCAAATTAGAGGCTTGAATACAAATAATGTATTTGCGATTACACCTTCATTTCCAAAACTTAAAACAAGAGTTTTTGACGATGATATTTATGTAAAATCTAAATCAGGAGAACTTCAAATTATAAATGATGTGACTTTTGAAAAATATGTTGCCGCATCAATTGAAAGTGAAGGTGGATATGTATCTCCAATGGAGTATTATAAAGTTCAAGCTATTTTGTGCAGAACATACGCAATAAAAAATTTCCAAAAGCATCTTTCAGATGGATTTAATTTGTGTGATAACGTACATTGCCAAGCATATAAAGGAAAAGCAATAAAAAACCCTAGCATAACAAAAGCGGCTTTTATAACTAAAGGATTGGTAATAGTAGATCCACAACAAGAAATTATTACAGCAACCTTTTTCTCAAATTCAGGTGGACAAACAATGAATTCAGAAGATAATTGGTTAACAAAAATTCCTTATTTACGATCAATAAAAGATACTTTTAGTTTAGGACAACCGAATGCACGTTGGGAGAAAAAAATTCTAAAATCTGATTGGATAAATTATCTTACAAAAAAAGGATATATAGAAGATTCGTGCGATGAATATTGCTTTACACAACAATCGAGAGAGACGACCTATACAATAGGGAAATGTTCAATTCCATTAAGAAAAATAAGAACGGACTGGATGTTAAAATCAACTTTTTTTAACATTATCCCCAAAGGAGATACTTTACTTTTAAAAGGAAGAGGTTTTGGACATGGCGTTGGTTTATCTCAAGAAGGAGCAATTAGAATGGCTCAATTAGGCTATAATTACGAAAAAATAATAAAGTTTTATTATCATAATGTTCAAATTAAAAGTATCAAAACATTTACTTTTTTTGAAGTACAATAATATTTCAATTTATAATCGAAATCAAAACGATAAAAATTTGTACTTTTATCGTTCGTTATGACATAAAAAGAAACTAAACAAAATCTATGGTTAACTCAAACGGAACAAAGCCAATGCATATAGCAATAGCTGGGAATATTGGTTCAGGCAAAACAACATTAACAAGCTTGCTTGCAAAACATTACGGGTGGGAAGCACATTATGAAATAGCTAATGACAATCCATATATCGACGACTTTTATAAAAATATGAAAGGATGGTCATTTAACATGCAAGTTTATTTTCTAAACAGCAGAATGAGCCAGATTATGAAGATTAGAGAATCGGGCAAAACGGTTGTGCAAGATAGAACACTTTATGAAGATGCATATATTTTTGCAACGAATTTGCATGAAATGGACTTAATGTCGACTCGTGATTTTGATAATTATTTCTCACTTTTTCAGCTTTGTTCAAACCTAATACAACCTCCTGATTTAACAATTTACCTAAGAGCGTCTGTTCCTAATTTGGTAAAAAGAATTCAATCAAGAAGTAGAGATTATGAGAATAACATTAGTTTAATGTATCTTCAAAAGTTAAATCATAGATATGAAACTTGGATACAATCATTTTCACAAGGTAAATATTTAATAATTGATACGGATAAACTTGATTTTATTGAAAATCAGGAAGATTTAAGTAAGGTTATAAATAAAATAGATGCTGACCTATTTGGTCTTTTTTAAAATTGCAATTATTTTAATTCTATGGAAGATACATTACGATATAATTTTAACTCGAACGACATTATTTTTAAAGTATACAGTTATCGCAAACCAATCATTATAATAACATCAATTGCGATAATTATTTCTACAATAGTATCTTTTTTAATTACTCCTAAATTTCGTGCATCGACAGTTTTATTTCCAGCACCAGCGGTTTCAATTTCAAAATCGTTAATTTCTGTAACAGCTCAAAGCAATGAGAATGGGATCTTTGGAGAAGATGAAGAAGTAGAACAAGTACTTCAAGTATTAAACTCGGAAGAGCTTCAGCAGAAAATTGTAAAAAAATATGATCTTGTTAATCATTACGAATTAGACCCATCGGATCCTCATTTGAAAAGTGAATTGAATAAAAAATGGGAAAAATATGTATCGTTTGGTAGAACGCAATTCATGGCAATTGAAATTAGTGTTTTAGATAAAAGTCCAGAAATTGCGACAAATATGGCTAATGATATCTCTGCAAGTATTGATTCTGTGATGAATAGGATGGAAAAGGAACGTGCCGTTAAAGCTTACGAAATTGCTAAAATTCAATATAAACAAAGAGAAGACCAAGTTAATACTTTAAGTGATTCGCTTCGTAAAATAATGGAAATGGGAGTTTATGACATAAAAGCTCAATCAGCATCATTAAATAGGGGGTTAACTCAAGCGATAATAAAAGGAAACCAAAAAGCAATTAATCAAATTCAAGATAGACTTGATTTACTATCAAAATACGGAAGCAAATACTTTACATTAATAAACATCATTGAAAGTCAAAGTATTCAATTAAGCTTACTAAACTCAAAATGTAATGAGGCAAAAGTTGATGCAGAGCAATCGTTAACACATATTTACGTTGTTGATAAAGCATATCGTCCAGATAAAAAGGCCTTTCCTCAAAGATCACTTATAATTTTAATAACTGCACTATCAACCTTTTTACTTTCAATTCTTATTGTCATAATTATTGATGCCTTGAAAGATTTCAAGCAACGAGATTTGATTTCTAAAAAAGCCTAATTAGCATTGCAATCGAAGAAAAATATAGGATGGCTTGTATTTGGTTGCAGTCTATTTATTGCACTTAATCTATTTTTTGTTTTTAACGACAATTATTTTTTTGGATTACTTCCATTTGGAATAGCCGTATTTTTATTTTTATTCTATTCTTTAGATTCCGTTTTATTAATTATAGCTTTTACGGCTCCACTATCAATTCCCCTACGCCTATTTTTCCCCACACTGGGAATGGATTTAAATTTACCAACGGAACCTCTCTTAATTATTGCTACTGGTGTTTTCATTTTGAAACTTATAGTAGAACAACGATTTGATAAAAAGATTTTATCTCATCCTGTAACAATATTCATATTGCTATACCTTTTATGGATAGCTTTTACTACAGCAACAAGCTCCCTTCCTGTTATTTCACTAAAATTCTTAGTCTCTCGAATTTGGTTTATTAGTTGCTTCTATTTTCTTGCGACAGCATTATTTTCAAAATCGTCAAATATTCCTAAATATATTTGGGCATACTCAATATCTCTTTCAATTGTCGTGTTTATTACTTTAACTAAGCATTCTGCATTTTTATTTAGTCATGAAACAGCATATATTATAATGCAACCTTTTTTCGATGATCATACATCGTATGGCGCAGTATTAGCATTTGTAATCCCGCCATTATTTGGACTATTATATATGTCACGAAGTAATATTAATTTTTATGTGTTAATAATGCTTTTAATTGCAATTCTAATGATTGGATTGTTCTTTTCATATACAAGAGCAGCATGGTTGGGAGTATGTTTGGCATTTGGTATTTGGCTCGTTATTAAGTTAAAAATTAAATTTAAAACGATAGTAATAGCAGTCATAACATTGACATTAGTTGTAATTCCTCTTTCAAATGAAATATATATTTTAATGCGTAGTAATAAATCGGATTCATCATCGGATTTATCGACTCAATTTAAGTCAATGACAAACATTAAAACAGATGATTCAAATATTGAACGTTTGAATCGATGGAGCTGTGCTTGGCGAATGTTTCTTGATAGACCTATTACAGGATTTGGACCTGGTACTTATATGTTTAAATATGCACCTTATCAGCGATCATGGGAACGCTCCCGAATAAGTACAAATGCAGCAAACCTAGGAAATTCACATAGTGAATATTTAGGACCATTGGCCGAACAAGGTTTAATTGGATTGTTTTTATTTTTAGCTATACTATTTACAACGGTTCGAACTGCATTAAAAGTCATTAATCATTCACTAAATAAGCGATCTAGAATCATTGCATTATCATTATTACTGGGATTGTTTACCTACTATTTGCATGGTATAATGAACGATTTCTTAGACATGGATAAAATAACAGCATTATTCTGGGGATTTACTGCAGCAATAGTTTGTTTAGATGTTTACCATTCGGGAAAAGAGAAAGAAGAAAAGGGAAATTCTACAAATCTAACAAGCCATCAGGAATAGAAAGCTCGATACATTTTTTTTCGGGATCAATTGCTACGATGAAATCATCGACAGCTGGAATTAAAATCTGTTTCCCATTACTATTGATTTCAAACAATGGATGTGCAGGATTTTCAATTACATCAACAATGTTTCCGATCGTTTTTTTAGTTGTAGCATTAATTGCTTTATAGCCAATAAGAGCATTAAAACTATCGTCAAAATCTTCATCAGATTCTGGAAAACATTCATTTGGCAAATAAAGTGAACAACCTACAAATTCATCAATCTTTTTGTCGGAAGAATAATCTAAAAATGAAAGACGAAGATTTGTTTTACCTGCAAACGAGATTTTATTAATAAAAAAAGGAACCAGTTTACCGTTAAATTCAACGAAAACTGATTCCAATTCTTCAAAATCTTCAGGATTATCAACATCTAACGCAACCGTAACACCCCCATCATATCCATGGGTTTTTGCTAATTTACCAATACAGGTATAATCCTCTATTGACGGTATGTTGATGTTTTTATCCAAATTATTCTGCTGCTGCTTCTTCAGTAGCAACTTCAGAAGCTTCTTCTTGAGCTTCAGCGTTTGCAACTTCCGATTTTTTAGCAATTTTTTCTAAGCGAGATTTGTTAGCTTTTACTTCAGCTTCTAATCTTTTTTTAGCTTCAGCTTCTTTGCTAGAAGATAAACTAGAAATTTCAGAAGCAATTGAACTTGCTTTTTTCGATTTCCAATCATTGAATTTTTGTTCTGCTGAGGCCATATCAAATGAACCTTTTCTAACACCAGTTAAAAGGTGTTTCATGTACAGAACGCCTTCTTTACGAAGGATTGACCCTGCTGTGTCAGATGGAAGAGCACCGTTTTGTATCCAGTACAAAACTCTGTCGAAGTTAATTTCGACAGTGGCAGGTTTCGTAATTGGGTTATATGTTCCCAATTTCTCGATGAATTTACCATCCCGTGGCGCCCTGCTGTCTGCAGCAACAATGTGATAGAAAGGTTGTGCCTTTTTACCGTGTCTTGCTAATCTAATTTTTACTGCCATCTTTTTATTTGTTTATAAGTTTTTAAAAAAGTGGTGCAAAGGAACGAATTTTTATCTACATAACAAAATTTTCACAAGTGTTTTTGTGGCATAAACAATTATTGACTCAAGACTAATTTAACTGCCTATTATTCTTTACATTAAATCTATAATATTCGACTCAAAATAGACTCAAAATTTAAATTAAGTCATTTTTAAAAAATGCAAGATGAAATTTAAAACATTCGTACCGTTCTTAGAAAATCTAGCTATATTTGCCCAAGGTAAGTATTAATAACAAACTGATGTCAAGATTTAATATCAGAGAAAAATTCTTCAAAAAGATTCGGAACAAGTACCGACTCATTATATACAATGATAACACGTTTCAGGAAGTGCTATCGTTGAAGCTTACCAAGCTTAATGTTATGATGTTGATTATTGTGCTTACCATGTTATGGATGTTTTTCGTTTACTATGTGGTTGCATTAACTCCCATGAAATCGTATTTAATTCCTGATTTCCCAAAAGCTAACGAACGAGAAGGAATTATTAAAAATGCTCTAAAAGTCGACTCACTCGAAGCTCGATTGATGATGTATGAAAATTATGTAGAGAAAGTTAAAGCGGTATTACGAGGTGAAGATGTTGCTGGATATAATATTTATGATAAAGATTCGGCCGTTCCAAAACAAAATATCGATTTATCGGTTTCAAAAGAAGATTCATCTTTTAGAAAACAAGTTGAAGCAGAAGAAGAGTTCAATTTATCTACAACAAATGATGACAAGAATTCTGACATACTTTCGGGCTTAATCTTATTTGCACCTGTTAAAGGGCTCATTTCAAACAGTTATACTCCAAACAAAAATCATTACGGAACAGATATCGTTACAGCAAAAGATCTTGTTGTTCATGCAGCAATGAATGGAACGGTTGTTATATCACAATGGACGTTAGAAACAGGCTATGTAATCTGTATTCAGCACGATAAAGACCTAATTACCGAATATAAACATTGTGCGAAGATTTTAAAGAAAGTTGGCGACAAGGTATTATCGGGCGAAGCAATAGGTATTGTAGGCAATACAGGAGAATTATCGACAGGGCCACATCTTCATTTTGAATTGTGGCATAAAGGTACTGCCCTTAATCCAGAGCAATACATTAATTTTAAGTAAGCCCCATGGCAAAACATATTGCAATTTTAGGTTCAACAGGTTCAATAGGAACGCAAGCATTAGAAGTCATTGCTAATCATCCTGAGGCATTTATACTTGAAGTACTTACAGCAAATAATAATGCTGACCTTTTAATAGAACAAGCAAAAAAATTTAACCCCAATGCTGTTGTTATTGCAAATAAAGATCTATATCCAAAAGTAAAAGAAGCTTTGTTTGACAATGATATTAAGGTATATGCTGGTGAAGAATCGATTGAACAAATTGTAGAACTTGATGCTATTGATATTGTATTAGGATCTCTTGTTGGATATTCAGGATTATTGCCAACGATAAATGCTATTAAACACAAGAAGACAATTGCGTTAGCAAATAAAGAGACTCTTGTAGTTGCTGGAGAATTAGTTACCCAATTGGCAATTGAAAATAATGTAAAAATTTTACCAGTAGATTCAGAGCATTCTGCAATATTTCAATGCCTTACGGGTGAATTAGAATATGGAAATGAAATAGAAAAAATCATCCTTACTGCTTCGGGTGGACCATTTCGACAATTTAGCAAAGAACAGCTACAAAAGGTAACAAAAGAACAGGCTCTCAAACATCCAAATTGGGATATGGGAGCAAAAGTTACTATCGATTCGGCATCTTTGATGAATAAAGGACTTGAGGTGATTGAAGCAAAATGGTTATTCGGTTTAGATCCAAAACAGATTGAGGTTGTTATTCATCCTCAATCAATAGTTCATTCGGCTGTTCAATTTACCGATGGTTCAGTAAAAGCACAATTGGGATTACCTGATATGAAACTACCAATTTTATATGCATTTGGTTTTCCTCAACGATTAAAAACAAATTTTCCTCGATTTAGCTTTTTCGACTACCCTGCCCTAACTTTTGAAAAACCAGATTTAACGAAATTCCGCAATCTCGCTTTAGCATTTGCCTCGATGGAAAAAGGAGGAAACATGCCTTGCATAATGAATGCTGCAAATGAAATAGCTGTAAATGCATTTTTAAATGATAAAATAGGATTTTCACAAATGACTGATGTCATTGAAAAGACAATGGAAGCTGTAGCTTTCATAAAAAAGCCTTCGATAGCAGATTATATTGAAACAAACAGTGAAGCTAGAGCTTATACTCTTAGCATTATAAAATAAATGAGATTTTAACAATAAAAATTTGCAGTAAATCTAAATTTTATTATTTTTGTAAAATAAATTTTTGAACAGAATGAAATTATTCGCAAATATATTTTTTAGCTTCTTTTATTATTACTTTACTAAGTAGTGATACGGGGCTTTACAGATATAGATGAAAATAAACATATAAAAATATCAAAAGAAAGTCCCGCATAGTCGGGACTTTTTTATTTTACATACTTTAAGATTAAAAAAATGATAGTATCACCAGCAGATAGGCTGAATTCCGTAAGCGAGTACTACTTCTCAAAGAAATTGAAAGAAATAGCTCAAATGAATGCTGAAGGCAGAAATGTTTTGAATCTAGGCATTGGTAATCCCGATAATCCACCATCAAAAGCAACAATCGATACTTTGGTTGAAGCATCGAAGAATCCTAAAAATCATGGTTATCAGAGTTATGTTGGAATACCACAATTGCGTACTGCATTTGTCGATTGGTATAAAACCTATTTTGGTGTAGAACTAAATGCGACTAACGAAATTCTGCCATTAATGGGTTCGAAAGAAGGTGTGATGCATATTTCATTAGCATTCTTGAATAAAGGCGATGGTGTTTTGGTTCCAAACCCTGGTTATCCTACTTACAGCTCGGTATCGAATATTGTGGAAGCAAATATTATTGAATACAATCTTACAGATGAAAATGGCTGGTTGCCCGATTTTGAGGCTATCGAAAAAAACGATCTTACGAAGGTGAAAATGATGTGGGTGAATTATCCAAATATGCCTACAGGAACACCTGCTACAATGGAGCTTTTTGAGAAACTAGTAGCATTTGGTAAGAAACATAAAATTCTGATTATAAACGATAATCCTTATAGTTTTATTCAAAACAATGAACAACTTAGCATCTTGGCAGTTCCTGGAGCTAAAGAAGTAGCGTTAGAATTAAACTCATTGTCGAAATCGCAAAATATGCCAGGTTGGAGAATGGGAATGATAGCTGGAGCTGCCGATTATATTCAAACCATTTTGACTGTAAAAAGTAACATGGATAGCGGAATGTTTTTGCCTATGATGTTAGCAGCAACCGAGGCAATCAAAAATCCAAAATCGTGGTACGATGAAATTAATGAACATTACACACGTCGAAGAGTTGAGGCAATCAAAATAATGAAACACATTGGTTGCACACTTAACGAAAAGCAAGTGGGTATGTTTATTTGGGCTAAAATTCCCGATTCATATACATCGGTTGAAGAGCTTTCGGATACTATTTTATATAAAGCGAATGTGTTTATTACACCTGGATTTATATTTGGTTCAAATGGTTCTCGATATCTTCGCATATCGTTGTGTACCAGCGAAGAATTACTTCGCGAAGCATTAGAAAGAATTAAGAAAGTGTTATAAGAAATTAATATACAAAAACTATGAATTTAAAATTAGACTTAGATCCCGTTTCATCGTGGGGCGTAGATGATAAAAGACCATTAATTTTAGCTGGTCCTTGTAGTGCAGAAACCGAAGAGCAAGTGTTGGAAACAGCAAGAGGATTGTCGAAACAAGGCATTCAGATTTTCCGTGCAGGAATATGGAAACCACGTACTCGACCAAACATGTTCGAAGGTGTAGGATCTGTTGGTTTGCAATGGATGAAAAAAGCAAAACAAGAAACTGGAATGCTTACTGCTACAGAAGTTGCCAATGTAAAACACGTTTACGAAGCTTTAAAAAATGGTATCGATATTTTATGGATCGGTGCTCGTACTACAGCTAATCCATTTGCTGTACAAGAAATTGCTGATGCACTTCAAGGTGTTGATATTCCTGTTTTAATTAAAAATCCGGTGAATCCCGATTTGGAATTATGGATTGGAGCAATTGAGCGTATTTACAATGCTGGTATCAGAAAAATTGGAGCTATTCATCGTGGATTTTCAAGCTTTGAAAAAACAAACTACCGTAATGCTCCAATGTGGCAAATTGCAATCGATTTAAATCAACGCATTCCTAATCTTCCAATCATTTGTGATCCAAGTCATATTGCAGGAAAATCGGAAATGATTTATGAGGTTTCGCAAAAGGCAATGGATTTAGGTCAATATGGTTTAATTATCGAATCGCATCCTAATCCAAAAGTTGCATTAAGCGATGCTCGTCAACAAGTTACGCCAGAACAATTGGGCGATATTTTAAAACGACTTGTGATTCGCGATTCGGAATACGAACATCCCGAAATGAAGCATACTCTTGAGCAATTGCGTCTTCAAATCAATACTTTTGATGAAGATTTACTCAAGATTATCAATAAACGTATGGAGGTTGTTAAACTTATTGGTCAACATAAAAAAGACAACAACATTCGCATTATACAAACAAAACGTTGGGATGAAATTATTCATGCAATGGAACAAAAAGGTGCGACTTATGGTTTAAGTTCAGAACTTGTTGATCAGGTTTTTAAAGCAATACATCAAGAATCGATAAATATTCAAACTAATATATTAAATTCATAATTTATGGCTAAAGATTCAAGAAACGTTGGTCGTATCGACAGGATTATCCGAATGGTAATAGCTATTATTTTGGCTATAGTAATCCTTTCAAACTATTTAGGTAATTGGGGTAATTTAGTTCTATTTGCTTTAGTAGCTATTGTTGGATATACAAGTTTGGCAGCTACATGTCCTATTTATAAGATTATTGGCAAAAGCACTAATAGTAAGTAAACTATAAGTTTGTAATAAATACACTAAGCGTTATGTTTTCTCTGGAAAATGTAGCGCTTTTTTGTTGTAATATTCTATATTTGTCTCGTTTGGAATGTTTAATCAAAAAAAATCTTTTTCGATGAATAAATTTTATTTTTGCTTTTTGTTAATGGTACTTGGATTATCTCAATCATGTAAAAAGGACGAGACCAAAGCCTCAGGTAAAGAGATAGCTAGTTTTACAATAACAAATCAAATTGGAGACACTAAAAAGGACTCAGTAGCTGGTACTATTAATATTGTTGTGCCTTATGGAACAGATTTAACAAAACTTAATCCGACAATTCAAGTTTCAAATTCAGCTATTGTAAGTCCGGAATCAGGAAGTGAAGTTGACTTTAGTAAAGGTATCGTAGAATATACCGTTACTGCTGAAAATGGAACGACTAAAAAATGGGCAATTAGTGTTGTTATCGCCAAAAACACTGATGCCGATATTTTAGGTTTTACAATACCGAATCAAACAGCAGCTACACAATATAAAAATGATACTATTTTAGTGATAATGCCAGAAGGAACCGATTTAACATCATTAACACCTACAATAATTACTTCTCCCGAAGCAAATATTAGTCCGGTAAGCGGAATAGCTATGGATTTTAGTAAAGGGGCTATTGAATATACAGTCACATCGGGAAATGGTACCGAGAAAAAATGGTTTGTAAAAGTATCAAGAGTATTACGTAAAGAGTGTAAAATGTCATCTATGACCATCATGGGCAAAACAATTACATTGGGCGAATATACTTCATTTTTAACATTTAATGTTCCTTATGGTACCGATTTAAAGACTATTATTCCATCAATTGAAATTTCTGTAGGAGCAAAAGTTAGCCCTGTTTCTAGTTCTACAATTGACTTTTCAAAAGGAACAGTAAAATTTATGGTTCAAGCCGAAGATTTAACAATAAAACCAAATTATTACTATGTAAATGTATTTTACGATTTACCAGTAATTAGCAGTAAAGGGAATTCCGATTACAATTATATTGGACGATTCACTAATTTAGCCACACTTCCTAAAACATGGGCTCCTGGATCATATATTACAGCTAATTTTACGGGAACGTATTGCGACGTGATTCTAAACGATGAAGTTCGATATGGTAGTAACTATAATTTTATTCAAATAATTGTAGATGACACTTTAATTATGCGAGTAAAAAACACAACTGAATCTAATGTTATAAGGGTTTCAAGTAATTTATCGGAAAACAAAACACATAAAATAGTTATTTGTAAAGATACTGAATCGGAAATAGGTTATATCGAATTCGTTGGATTACGTTGTAAGTCGCTCGTTTCGCAAGATGCTTTACCTACACGAAAAATTGAATGTATCGGAAACTCTATAACTTGTGGAACAGGAAGTGACGAAAGCTATCAAACTTGTGCGAAAGATCCTGCAAATGGAAGTCAATGGTATTATCAGCATAATGCATATTATAGCTATGGCGCTCGAACTGCTCGATTATTAAATGCTCAATGGCATTTATCTTCGGTGTCTGGTATAGGATTAGTTAAAAATTGTTGTACTGATACCGTTCAAATGCCCTATGTTTTTGATAAAACTAATTTAAAAATTGATGGTTTAACTTGGGATTTTTCTCAATACGTTCCCGACGTTTTAACAATCTGTTTAGGTCAAAATGATGGTGCACAACCTCAAGCTAAATTTTGTAACGCTTATGTTGCATTTTTAAAGAAAATCCGAGTTAATTATCCTAATACTCAAATCATTTTAATATCAAGCCCAATGGCCGATGCAACACTTATTGCACAAATGAAAAAATATTGCAATGCAGTAAGAGATACGATGAATTCAAATGGTGACTCAAAAGTTAGTACCTTTTTCTTTTCAAGAAGTTGGAATGCTGGTTGCGGAGGACATCCATCAATAGCACAACATGCCGATATTGCGAATGAGTTAACATCATATATTAAAACAATAATGAATTGGTAATACATTTAAACAGAGAAATATGAATACATTTTTAAAAAAGGTTAGTGTAGCATCAATTCTAATATTTGGCTACATTCAAGGATTTTCACAATACGATACAACTCGTATATATAAAGCAATGGCAAAAGCCCGAAGAGGTGAACCAATTACAATTGTAGTTCTTGGTGGTTCAATTACACAAGGATCGCTTGCATCGACAGATAGTAAACGTTGGGTAAATATTATGACAGCATGGTGGCAATCAAAATTCCCAACTAGCAATATAACACTGGTAAATTCAGGAATTGGTGGAACTGGCTCTGATATTGGAGTTCATCGCTTAAAACGAGATGTTTTTAGTAAAGATCCCGATTTTGTAACTGTTGAATTCTCTGTAAATGATGATGATATTGCGTTCTCAACTCAAACAATGGAAGGTTTGATTCGCCAATTAGTATCAAACGATAGTACACCAGGCGTAATGATGTTGCAATTAAAACAAGAAAATGGAACTACATCAAAAGAACGTCATAAGCCAGTTGCAATTAAATATGGAATACCAATGGTTTGTTTTGCCGATTCAATTGGTGCTCGTTTAGCAAAAGATGGACATACATTGGCTGAAACCTATGGTGACAACGGAACAACACACAATTTAGGAAATGGAGTTCATCCTAACGATTTAGGAATGTCGTATATCGCCAATTTTATGACTGAAGAATTAGATAGAATTTATGCAACACTTCCTGCGGATATCGATATAAAAACTCCAAATAAAACACTCCCAATACCAATTGTTTCAACAGATTTTGATCACACACATATGTATTCATCTACCGATTTAGCTCCCAAAGAATATAATGGTTGGTCAATTTCAGGAACAAGTTGGGTATCATCAACGGTAGGTTCTGAAGCCATTTTTGAAGTTGATGGAAACATCATTTCGCTTTTATTTTCAAAACATAATACCTTAAATAGAGGAAGAGTCGAAGCTTGGATTGATAATGGTACTCACAGAACACTCGATGCATTTTGGACTGAAACTTGGGGACCCGGAACAAAGCTAGCAATAATTGCTCAAGGTTTAACCGATGGAAAACATCTTCTCCATGTTAAGGTTATAGAAAATACAACCCAACCCTATCCTACATCTCATTTTTTTGAGATAAAAAATGTATTAAAAGCAGGAAATATTTCAATAATTGCACCTATTGCTAAAGCAAAATCAGTTCCGTCTATAATGTTAAATGGAGGAACCGTAGCTCTTGATGGATCACTTAGTAATGATCCTCAAGGTAAGAAACTAACCGCTTTCAAATGGACAATTATTTCAGCTCCTAAAACAAGTACAGCTGTTATTCCAAACGATGCAGATACAAATACGACCTTCAAACCAGCTGTTGATGGTAATTATGAATTAGGATTAAAAGTGTTTAATGGTTCAGATACAAGTTCATTTGCTCGACTTTCATTTGAAGTTAGAACAACGAATGGAACTCCAATAGCGAACGCGGGTAACGATACTACTGTTGCTACAATAGTTAAAATTAAAGTAAATGGAAGTAAAAGTTCTGATCCTGAAAATGACCCATTAACATACTTATGGTCAATCTATTCACAACCAACAGGAAGCAATGTATATTTTGACAATGCAGCATTAAGCACACCATCATTTACACCCATAAAACCAGGTGAATATATTCTAATCTTAACAGTAAAAGATCCACTACTTGCCACGAGTACTACCGATACTGTGAAAATTACAGCAATTACAGGCTATGTAGGAACTGATGTTCTTTCAGATGATAATAACGTAGTTGTATCTCCCAATCCGATAATCAACGACTGTGATATTTCATTTACCTTAGAGAAAAAATCCTTTGTGAATATTTCTCTTTATTCAGTTAATGGAGTAAAGTTGGCTATTTTACTTAGCGAAGAAAAGGAACAAGGAGATAATAAAATATCAGCAAAAATAAAATCAATTGTTCCTTCGGGAATTTATTTCATACAAATACAAACATTATATTCTACTGCTATTAAAAAGATTGTTGTAGAGTAATGTAAAAATATAATTTCATTATGGTGGGCAAAACCCCCGAGGTTTTAAAAACCTCGGGGGTTTCTTCGTTATAAGCAAAAATATTTCCCTATTTTTGAACCTTTATCTTATCTTTAAAGCTAACACCCGAAAGAACTTCGGTATAAATGCCATCAGAAATGCCGATTGAAACAGGGACTTTTTTAAAGTTAGTAGAATCAACTTTTATTTCAACAAAGGTCTTTTGATTTTCAAATATAATATTCTTTTCTTCGAGCGATAATGCGCTATCTTTTTTCTCTAAAACTATATCAGCATTGGCACTATAACCCGAACGAATAAAATAGTCGTTTCGAAGTTTAACCTTAGCCTTAATTTCAAATTGAATAGCTCCATTTTCTAATACTCCTTTGGGGGCAATGTACGATAAAAATGCGTCGAAAGTAGCTCCATCAATAGCTCCAATAGTTAGCACCAATGGCATACCAATTTTTATTTTACCAACCTCTGTTTCATCTGCTTTGCCTATAAATTCAATGTCCGACATGTCGGCTATAGTTGCTATAGTTGTTCCAGCATTAAATGCATTTGTTTCAATTACTGAATGACCAACTTTCACAGGAACATCAAGTACCATTCCGTCAATGGTTGAACACACAATTGTATTAGACGCAATTCCTGATGCTTTATTTATTCCATCTTTAACAATCGATAAATTGTTCTTTGCCGCTTCAAGTTCTTGACGAGTTTGATTGTAGCTAAGTTCATATTTTTGAAATTCTGCTTTAGCCGATACTCCTTTTTGTAAAAGTTCCTTTTGACGATCATAATCAATTTTGCTATTCGCAAAAGCATTTTCAGCTTGTTTTACTCGGTTTTCGGCTGCATTAAGTTCTGCCATATTAGGCACTATTCGAATCTTTGCTATTTTATCGCCTTTCTTAATTTTTTGACCTGCTAGAACATACAACTCATCAATAATTCCCGAAACTCGTGGACGAATATCTGTTTCGTTTTTGGGAACAACCGTACCTGTAGCAATTGTCTTTTTGATAATTGTGCGTTTTTGAGCCTTAACAAATTCAAATTGCTCGGGTGCTTTTTCTGACTTTTTATAGAGGAACCAAAACGTCCAAACTACGATACTTGCGATTAATACTCCAACGATTATTTTAATTGCCTTTTTCATTTTTAATGTATTTTAATTTATTCTCTTATTGCATCAATAGGTTTAATTGAAACGGCTCTTCGGGCTGGAATAAATCCTGCAAGTATTCCACCTAAAACGAGGATTGCTATACATGAAATTGCCGTACCAAAACTTACTCCAGGATTTTTAAATATCACAATGTTTGCTGCTGTAGTTGCTTTGTTAGCCAATTCCAAAACTCCAATTGCCAGCATAAAACCTATATATCCCGAAATGGTTGTTAAAAATGCCGATTCTAATAAAATCTGTGAAATGATATTTCGTGGTGTTGCTCCAATAGCTCGTTTTATTCCAATTTCTTTGGTTCGTTCTTTTACTACTATTAACATTATATTGCTGATTCCTATTATTCCTGCTAATAGGGTAAATGTACCAACTATCCATATTAAAATAGAAATTCCAGTGACTAAACCGCTCATTTGACGAAACATGGTCGAAAAATCTTGAACATGAATTGCTTCGATATCGTCTGGATCTACTTTATGAATTGACGACAAAACTTTTTTTATTCTTGGAACAATATCAGTTATACTTACACTATTATCAGCAGAAATAGACATGAAAAATAGTTGATTCCCAAAATTAAACGTTCGTTGTGCTGTTGTATAAGGAATTATTATGAGGTTGTTTTGCCAATTAGCCCATCCCCCGTCGTGGGTCGATGTAAATTTCCCCACAATCATAAAATAGATACCATTGATTTTAATGTATTTCCCTGTTGGATCGCCACCTTCTTTAAAGAATTGCTTATAAACCATATCGCCAATAACAACAACTTTTGCCAAATCGTTAGTTTCAGTAAAATTGAAAAATCGACCATAATCAAAACGAAATCTATCGATGTAAGAATATTCATCTGAAATTCCCATCACATCAAAAACGCCATTTAAAGCATTTCGAACAATAACGCTTTGACGTACATAAACGCCTCCAGCAATGTGGTTTAGCTGAGGAATTTGTTTCTTTAATGTGGTAATATCTTCGTTATATAATTTTATTTGACGATCGCGATTCATCCCTTTATATGCACGTGTCGTTTTTCCTGGATTGAGTTGAATTGAATTGGTCGAAAAATTGCTGAATATTCCATTAATACCATTACTTAATCCATTTCCAGCACCAAGCATTACAATGAGCATAAATACACCCCAAATAACACCAAATGCGGTAAGGAATGTTCGCATTTTGTTCTTGCTGAGCACACTCATTATTTCTTGCCAGCTGTCTCTATCGAAAATGACGGTTCTATTCATATCGAAGAGCTTCTATTGGTTTTATCATAGCAGCCTGACGAGCTGGGAAAAATCCTGCAACGGCTCCTGCTACTATTAAAATTATGGTTGCCCAAATGGCTATTCCTATATCTGCCGATGGATTGACAAAAACCTTGTTTTCAGGTATGTTTTTGTTTACAATTTCCAATAAACCAATACCTAAAACTAAACCAAAATAACCAGCCATTGTGGTTAGAAAAATTGATTCTTGCAAAACCATCGTAATTACCGACCAGGGTTTAGCTCCAAGGGCTTTTCTAATGCCAATTTCTTGCGTTCGTTCTTTAACAGAAATAAGCATAATATTACTTATCCCAACAATTCCGGCTATAATGGTTCCTATCCCAATAAACCATACAAAAATACTTATACCTCTAATTATTTGTAGATTACGATCAAGATTCTCGAAATTGTTGTTTATATATACTGCTCGAGGATCGTTTTTGTCGAAGTTATGTCGTTTTGCAAAAAGGTCTTTTAATTTAACAGCAAGATCTTTACTTTTTTCAAGATTCATGTCGTGCAATGTTACTGCCAACAATGTTACATTATGTCCAGCATTAAAAATTTGCTGGGCAGTAGATATTGGAATATATACGCAACGATTATTATCCCAATTGTCTTTATCTTCAAATACTCCAACAACCTGAAAGGCAATATTATTTATTTTGATATACTTGCCAATAGCATCTTCGTGAGGGAAATAAAAGTCTTTTATTTCAGTACTAATGACACCCGATTTTCGAAATTCCGATTGATCTCTGTCATTTACAAATCGACCTTTTATCATTTTAATAAGTTCAATTTCCTTGTATTTTGGCATTACGGTTCGCACTTCGTAAGTACCGTACTTTTCTTTGTATACAATTGTTGTAGATGTTGGAATTGTATAGCGTGTTGAGCTATATTCTATGTTATCGATGTTTTGTAGAATTGCAGTTTGATCTTCATTTTGAATATCAATTTTTCGACCTTTTTTGAATCCACCATAATCAAGCGTTGTTGCATCCGACATCATCCAAAGGCTATTATTCATAGCATCTTTAAATGATGCAGTCATTCCATTTTGAAGTCCATTGCCACTGCCTAATAATACAATTAGCATAAATATTCCCCAAGCCACACTAAAGCATGTAAGAAAACTTCTTAGCTTATTTTGATTTATGGTCAATAAAATCTCTTGGAATATTTCTACTGAAAACATAGAATTAATTGAGTGTTATGTGAGGGCGATTTTCGATAACTTCATGTATTAATCCATCTTTTAATACAATTTTTTTCTTTGTTAAATCGGCAATATCATGTTCGTGAGTAACAATCAACATGGTAATTCCTTGATCGTTTACTGTTTTAAAAATGTCCATAATTTCGATTGATGTTACCGAATCGAGTGCTCCCGTTGGTTCATCAGCAAGGATAATTTTAGGTTGAGAAATTAAAGCTCGTGCTATTGCAACTCTTTGTTTTTGTCCTCCCGACATTTCATTTGGCATATGTTCTGCCCAAGGTTTTAATCCAACCATATCGAGATATTCCATTGCTTTTACATTTCTTTTCTTTCGGCTCAATCCTTGGTAAAACAATGGTAATGCTACATTTTCAAGAGCATTTTTATATGATATTAAATTGAATTGCTGAAACACGAATCCGATTAAATGGTTTCGATAATGAGCTGCCTTTCGTTCCGATAAACCTTTTACCAAAGTATTGTTTAAATGGTATTCTCCATCATCGTAATTGTCTAAAATTCCTAAAATATTTAACATAGTCGATTTTCCCGAACCCGATGAACCCATTATAGAAACAAATTCTCCTTCACCAATATTTACCGTTACTCCTTTTAACACATGGAGTTTATTTTGACCAGTCGAATATGTTTTTTGAATGTTATTGAGACGTATCATTTTTGTAACGAAATTGATGTAATATCTGAACGCATAATTACGAAATATATTTTTATTATCGGAGTACTTAGCATTTATTCTATGTTGTGAAATGATGCAATAATGCAAGGTTTTAGTTCAAACTAGAGTATTTCGATCATATTGAGTTAAATTTTATCTCATAGTTTTTTTTGCAATAACAAAAATAAAAAAGGAACCTTCAACTACGATAGGTTCCTTTTCTTATTTTATGATTTATGATTCAGTTTAACCTTTTAAACTATCAAGATAAGCTGATATAAAATAGATTCCAAAAGATAAAATTGTGAAAATGCCTATACCTATAGAAATTGTTTTAATCATTCTTTGAGTATCAGCTTTTTTACGAATTTTAGCTTTTTCGTGAATAGCCCAAACGATGTTATTTACAATCTTTTTAAAATCGTCCTCACCTTTTTTAACAAATGATATTGCACCAAAGTGAGTAGCCGATGCCGCAATATCTACATCGTCACTTCCCGAAAGTACAATAACTTCAATATCCGAATCGTAATCTTTTAATTTATGAAGAACATCGATACCTGTATTTGATTCTTCACCATTGCCTTTGTCATCTAAATAATAGTCAACAACAGCCATTATCATACTGTTTTTAGGGTATTTATGCTTTTTAATGTAAGCTAAGCAATCTTCACCGTTAGTAAAGCCTTTAGCTGTTTTAAAACTTTTTGTTGTTTTAAACTTCTCTAATAATACTTTTAATTGAAGAGCATTGTCATCAATGATATAGATAAATACCTCTGCATTCGTATGTTTAATCCCAGTATTTCCTGGTTCGGCAGGTTTATCGCCTTTGGTTCTTTTTTCTAAACTTTTCTTCAGTTCTTCAATTTGTTGCTTTTCATTCTCACGTGACTTTAAAAGCTTACTGATTTTTTCTTTTTCTTCTTCTTTTTTTGTATCCTTAGAAACAGGAGCTGATTTTTTAATTTCAGGTTTTGGAGTTTCAGCAGTAACTTTTACTGGTTCAACTTCTTTTACCGGTTCTACTTTTACCTCTTCAACCTTTTTGGGTTCTTCGATAACGGGAGCTTGTTCAACGATAATTGGCTCTACTACTTTTTCAATAACGGGTTCCGATATTAATTCTGTTACATTCCCTATTTGTCGTGCATTTTCTATAGCATCGTCAATTTCTTTTAGCTTTAAAGAACTTTCATGTTTATGCAGTAAAAGAGATTTTTCAATTTCTGCAATCTTTTCTTGTGCAATTTTCTTTGCTTGCTCAAGTGCGTCTAAATGTTGATCGTTTGCCATATATCCTTTTTAAAAAATTTCCCCATCCCAACTATCCGAGCCATAAAATTAGAAATATTATTTAAATAATCAAAAAAATATTATTTAATCGAAATAATAAAATACACTTCTTGATATAAATAAAATAGTTAGGAGGCCTAAAAATATAAGTATAGATGCCTTTACCATTTTTTTCTTGTATGCAAGATAATAGCTGTTTTGGATTTGATGTATTCTATTTATTATTCTAGCACCAGTGTTATCATTTTTAAATACATGGAATAATATTCCCGCTTGTATCGAATCGTCTTTAATTTTAGGCGAAGTCATATCCGACATTATTATAACTTCCCAATCGGGGTAAAGTGTTTTAATCTCTTTCATAACCTCAAGACCATCTTTTGCATTATAATTATCGATGGTATTTAGATCAAAATCAACTAAAACTATGGGGATTATTTCTTCCGTTACAATATTCTCGCTTATTTCTTGAAAGAATTCTTCTATGCTATTATCTTGAATTACGAGACAATCGGTTTCATCCTCAAGCTTTAATAAAAGCTGATTCGAAAATACATTGTCTTTTGAAATAATGTATATGGTTATCGAGGGTTTAAACCTGTTGTAAAACATAGCAAGCTATATGAAAAATATTTTTGCGATAACAATTGCAGCTATTATTCCTATTCCATCTGCTATTAATCCGCAGGTAATTGCGTAACGCGTATTCTTTATTCCAACCGAACCAAAGTATAATGCTACAATGTAAAATGTCGTATCGCATGCACTTTGAAAAATGCACGATAATTTCGATACAAATGCATCGGGACCATAGGTTTTCATGGTATCTATCATCAATCCTCGTGATCCACTTCCACTAAGAGGTTTCATTAATGCTGTTGGTAGTGCATTTACAAAATCGGGATTTATTCCAACGGCATTAAATGTATAAGACAATCCCTTTAGAATTGATTCCATTGCACCCGAAGCTCGGAATACACCGATAGCAACAAGCATTGCAATAAGATAGGGTATGATTTTTATTGCTGTTGCAAAACCTTCTTTAGCACCTTCTATGAATGAATCGTAAATATTAATTTTTTTTCGTAGTCCTAAGAGTATAAATGATATGATGATTCCAAATATTATGAGGTTACTAACTACACTCGAAAAGTATGAGATTTGTGCTTGTGTTTTAGATGATAAATACCAAACCAAAGAGGCACAAATTGCCATTATTCCAGCAATATATGCTAAAATGACTTTGTCGAAAATATTGATTTTTTGAATAACTGAAACAATAATTATTCCCGATAATGTCGCACAAAGTGAAGTTAATAATATTGGGATAAAAACATCCGATGGATTAGCTGCTCCAAATTGCATTCTATACATCATAATTCCTACAGGTAGCAACGTAAATCCAGCTGTATTAATCACCAAAAACATTATTTGAGCATTTGATGCTGTTTCTTTATTAGGATTCACTTCTTGTAGCGATTCCATAGCTTTTAAACCCAATGGTGTAGCAGCATTTTCCAGTCCCAACATTGTGGCTGTAAAATTCATGGTCATGTGTCCAAATGAAGGATGATCTTTAGGGATTTCAGGAAATAAACGAGAAAAAAATGGCCCAGTGATTTTTGAAAAGATATTTATAACTCCACTTTTTTCGCCAATTTTCATGATTCCTAGCCAAAGTGTTAAAATTCCAGCTAATCCTAAAGATATTTCAAAACCAGTTTTTGACATATCGAAAACGCTTTTCATCATGGTTGGGAAAATACTAAAATCACCAAATAAAATTACTTTAAACAAGGCAACAACAGCTGCAATTAAAAAGAAACCTATCCAAATGTAATTTAGTACCATAGTCTATACATTAACTTTTCTGCCTTTCCACTTCGGTTTTATAACCAACGAAAGAATCATCATTACTGCAAAGTAAATGAAATAAAAGAAGTTTGTTGCAGGTATGTGTTTAAAAAGATTTTCTTTTCTAAAAAAAGTAAGAATTTGCTTGAAAAAAGCAAAATCGACAATAAGCTTAGTTCCAAAGCAAGCCAAAAACAGGAATAAAATTTTAGCATTTGTGAAGCTGGCAATAAATAATCCAACTAGTAAAAGATTCATAGTAGTGATAATAGCTATGAAAATCATCGATTCACTATCATTTATCTGTTTGCTTTTCGAAGCCCATCGTACTCTTTGTGAAATAAACGATTTAATATTTGGAATTCCTTTTGTATAGGCAACAGCATCGATGTGCTTTATGAAATTTATTTTTGCCTCAGGAATTTTTTTAACTTTATGAAGGAAAAATACATCATCGCCCGACGAAATGTTTTTTGTAAATGGGTCTTCGATTTCGAAAAATACTTTACGTCGGTAAGCTAAATTTGCTCCATTACACAAAAATGGTTGACCATTATTTGTAGCACATGCCGATGTTCCTACTAAACTTAAAAATTCAAGATTTTGAATTTTATTCCAAAAGCCTTTTTCTTGAATAAAATCAACAGGTCCTATAATAAGAGACGATTCTGTTTCTTTGTAAAAATTAACAATGGTCGAAAGCCATTTTTTTGATATTCTACAATCTGCATCTACGGTAAGGATTAATTCACCATTCGATAAAATAATACCTTCGGTTAAGGCTTGTTTTTTACCTGTTTTACCTTCAGTTAGATTTATTAGTGAGATTGCACTTCCTTGTTGAAAGAATCGAATAACTTCCGAAGTATTGTCAGTTGAATGATCGTTTATAACTATTATCTCAAATAAATCACGAGGATAATCTTGTTGTATTAAATCCGATAAAATATTTTCAATTTGTCCCGCCTCATTCCTTGCTGCGATTAAAATTGAACATTTCGTTTCATATTCTCTTTTTTTGATTTCGTATTCATCAGTTCTCATCCATCCATTGATGAATACAAACATCAATAAACAGTATGAAAATACAATAAAGAATGAAACTATTAAGATTATTATCATTTTAGGCTTCTTTTACAGACTATAAAAATAGTTAAACATTTTGAATTTGAGATACATTCAATATTATTTATACTCTATTATAAAGTAAAGCCATTCCAACCTTGAGCAATAATTGCTATTTTTTCACCTTGTTTGGTAATTAAATGCGCTCCTTCATTTGCAGGGTTTATGTTTCCAATGATTCTTACATCAGAAACCATCGACACTTTATGAAAATCGTTTATGTCAACGGTAAAGAGTAATTCATAATCCTCTCCGCCATTAAGAGCTGCCGTTAATGGATCGATATTAAATTCTGTGGCTACACTTGCCGTATTTTCATTTACTGGAATTTTATCGCTATAAACTTTACATCCAACATTCGAGTTTTTGCAAATGTGTAAAAGTTCCGACGATAACCCATCAGATACATCAATCATCGATGTTGGAGTAACTTTGTATTTTGCCAATCTTTCAATGATATCTTTCCTTGCTTCTGGTTTTAATTGTTTCTCAAGTACATAATCATAACCTTCAAGCTTAGGCGATTGCGATCCTGTTTTTGTGAAAACATGCTTTTCTCTTTCCAAGATTTGCAAACCCATGTATGCACCTCCAAGATCGCCCGATACGCAGATTAAATCGTTAACCTTTGCTCCATTGCGTTTTATCGCCTTGTCTTTTGATACTTCACCTATTGCAGTTATCGAAATTATCAAACCAGTCATCGAGCTTGAAGTGTCGCCACCAATCAAATCAACCGAATGGTTTTTACATGCCAAACTAATTCCTTCGTATAATGACTCCAATGCTTCTACCGAAAATTTAGCAGAAACAGCAATCGAAACGGTAATTTGTTTTGGACTTGCATTCATAGCATAAACATCCGACAAATTAACCATTACAGCTTTGTATCCCAAATGTTTAAGTGGGCAATACATTAAGTCAAAGTGAATACCTTCAACTAATAAATCAGTAGTTATTACAGTATCGGTTTTTGTGCTGTTTGATATTATTGCACAATCGTCGCCAATGCCCATTTTTGTTGATGAATTGATGGGTGAAAAATCTTTTGTCAATCGGTCTATTAAACCAAATTCGCCTATTTCAGATAAAGCTGTTTGTGTCATGAATATTTTTGTTTTTATTTTTTACAAAAGTACTAATAAAACAAATTAGATTTGAATCTACTTTTTTGATGTAAATAGGTAATTCGTTTGTCGATATCTTGTTAATATATTCAGCAATTCACCGATTTCAAAAATCTAAACAAAGCTTACCTTGCATAGGATTTTTGCACTGTATGTAAAATTCATTTAATTTGATTGAAAGATTGTGGCAGTTGATACTGAATTTTTATCGTTAACCCTGTCTGAACAAGAGCTTCAGACACCTCATGAGTCGGTTTATAAAGACCTTTTTTCTCATGTTGGCGTTGCTCTTTGGATTGAAGATGCAAGCTTACTAAAAGAGGAAATAGATACGATTCGAAATCGCGGAGTCTATAATTTTCGTACTTATTTAACAAGAAATCCAGCTGAATTAATTCGTTTTATCGGGTTAATTCGTGTTGTTGATGTTAACGATAAAGCTGTAAATCTGCATAAAGCACCTTCAAAATCATCTATCAAAAAGGGCATTCGTAGTCATTTTACTAACGAATCGTTCAATCATGTACGTGAAGAAATTTTGCATTACATCGAAGGTGGAGATAACTTTGAATATGAGTCGCAAAAACAAAACCATGTTGGTGAAATAACAACATCACAAATTAAAACGGTTATTCCCGATGATTGCAAAAATACTTGGTCGTTGTGGTATATAACTGAAACTGATGTAACTGAAAATAAAAAGTTGCAATTGGTGCTTAATCAACATCAACATACATTCGAAGAATTTACATCGTTTCGCAATAAATTACTCTCTGCAATTTCGCACGATTTACGAAATCAATTTGGCAACCTTATTGGTTTCTCCGATATACTTGTTGAACGTTTTTCCGAATTAGAGGATTCAAAAAAACTTGATTATGCTCGTTTGATTCATCAAATAACGGTGCAAACGCACGAATTGTTGAATAATCTTCTCAATTGGGCTAAGATGAAAGACAATAATTTGATTCTAACATATACGCAATTTTCTTTTAACGATTTATTGCAGGAATGTGAGCGTCAAACAATGTATCTGCTTAAATTGAAAAACATTACTGTTCAAGTAAGTAACGATGAGGATGTTTCATTAACAGCCGATTATAACATAATTAGTTTTGTTTTAAGAAACATATTGGGAAATGCAATTAAGTTTTCAGATACAAATGGAATAATTGACATTGTTATTTCGAGAGCATATGGTAAAGTTGTATTTGCCATAAAAGACTATGGCTCAGGAATGAGTGAAGAAGAAATTGCAAGTATCTATAATGTAAATATATCTAATAGAATTGTTACAAATGAACCTAGTTCGGCTACCAAAGGTGCAGGTTTAGGCTTAATCCTTTGTCGCGATTTTATTAAACGTCATGGCGGTTCTATTAAAATAGAAAGTCAAGAAAACGTAGGTACTACTTTTACTGTTTTTGTACCTGAAGAGCCAAGATAAGATATAAATGCTATTGATTAGCTTCATTCCACTTTTCGCCCAATACGATTATTTGTAACTAGAATTTAAAATCTTTGTTGAATCAATATAATGGACTATTTCTTTAGCCAGAACATTAACTGCAGGACTTGCCCAATGTGTATCATCAAGATTATATAACCAACGACCTTTCTTTTTTTCTCTATTATAAACTGGTAAAGGATTTATATTCTCGATTCCCAATTTATTTAAAGCAGAAGCAACAAGAAACAACAAATTAGGTTGTTTTGAATAAGGAACTAAATCCCAATAAACTGTTTCTTTATTCGGCATTGGAATGTAAATAAATTTCACGCCCCATTTTTTACATTTTTCATTACACAATGTTATTGATTTTATCGATTCATGATATAATATAGAATCATTATCGATAGAATGAGTTCCCTCAAAAAACAACATTTTAGGATTAACCTTAGATGGAAAACCAATTCCTTTCCTATTTTTAAATCTTGCATTAAACCATTGCATGCTTGTAAATTTCCGAAATCGATCAATCGTTGTATATAATCGAGGATATTTTTGATTTAATATATATGAATTATTAAACTTCAAATCTTCCAAAGTATCTGTAATCATCCCCATAAATCGTTCAACACTAACACAAATAATCAACTTTGGTTTTTTTATAATCCCTTTATTTAATAGTGATACACATGTATTAAATGGCACTGGAGCAATATTATAAATTTTATAATTATGATTTGTTAAACGAATTAACGTATTTGTTAAGGTACTATCTTGAGTTAATGTTGAACCTGCCACAAAGGAATCTCCAACAATTAAAATATCTGGATCAAGAACTACGCTATCATTTCTAAATCCTAGACGATCGGTTTTCCAAACAACATTTTTAACAACGGCTGCTTTAGTATGAAAACCTAAATCTCCAATTTCAGCCATCTTAATTGATTGATTAGGATAAAATGGCATACTCATGACATCGTTAAAAGATAAGCCTTCCCAAACTCTATTAGCAAAAAATACTGGCGAAAGAATTACCGAATCCAGAATTCCAATAAATAATATTGGAATAGTAAAAATAAATAACAGCTTAAAAAATCGTTTCATAAACTAGAATTGAAAATAAATAAACTGTTGACTACTTCCTGTACAATAAAAAATTGCAAAAATAATTGCATAATAAAATGACCAACGTGCTAGTCTTGGCCAAGAAGTAGCTATTGATCGTAAAGCAAAATTATCTTCTCTTCCATACCATTCTACAGCGAAAAAGAATATCACTAAAGATATTAGATACCAAGGCATATGAAGGTTTGGATATTGGAATAATGATTGCGATAACATTCCTCTTATATAATGTAAAGCTTCGGAAATTGTTGAACAGCGGAAAATTACCCATCCAATTACAACTAAACCAAATGTTATAATCATACCTACAATCTCCCTGAAATTAGGAAATAATTTTCCTTTAGCTACAATTTCAAGATTATGTCTATTCCTATTAAAAAGCATTAAAGGTAAAAAGCAACAAGCATGAAATGCTCCCCAAGCCACAAATGTCCAATTGGCTCCATGCCAAAATCCACTTACCAAAAATATTATAAATGTATTTCTTATTTGCTGCCATTTACTTCCCCGACTACCTCCTAAGGGGAAATATAAATAATCGCGAAACCAAGTATTTAAAGACATATGCCATCGACGCCAAAATTCTGCAATATCTCTTGAAAAATAAGGAAATGCGAAATTTTGCAATAATTCAATACCGAAAAGTCGTGCAGTTCCTAATGCAATATCGGAATAACCCGAAAAATCACCATATATCTGAATAGTAAAAAAGATAGCTCCAACGGCTAAAGCACTCCCATTGTATGGTCCTGTATTGTTAAATATTTTATTGGCAATTTCAGCACAATTATCGGCAATAACCATTTTTTTAAACAACCCCCAAAGTATTTGGCGTAAACCGTCCACAGCCTTTGCATAATCAAATGTTCGTTGATTTTCTATTTGTGGCAAAAGATGAGTAGCTCGTTCAATTGGTCCAGCAACTAATAATGGGAAAAAGCTTACAAAAAGTGAATAATCTACAACATTTGTTCTTGGCTTAAACCTGTCATAATAAATATCAAACACATACGATAAACCATGAAAAGTATAAAATGAAATTCCAACTGGAAGAATAACTTGTAAAGTAGTATAATGGGGCTCAAAGCCAACATGTCTGAGCATTTCAGCAAACGAATCTACAAAGAAATTATAGTATTTAAATACTGCAAGAAATCCCAAATTAGTAACAACACTAATTGCAAGCCAAACTCTTTTTCTATGAATGGAATTCGATTGATATATTTTTAACCCAGTAAAATAATCAAGGAATGTAGAAAATACGAGCAAAAACAAGAAATGCCAATTCCAAAATGCATAAAAGATATAACTTGCTATAAGTAATAATATATTTTGGATTCGTAAAGAACGAAATGACAGAAACCAATATGCAATAAATACAATTGGCAGAAAAATTAAATATGCAAGTGAATTGAAAAACATTTTTTGTTATACCTTGATTTATCAGCAAATATAGAAAATGAAACCATCTCAGCAATATAAAATAAAATTCAATTACTGTAACTCTATAAAATTCGTTCCTGTTTTTGTTGATTCAATACTATTTTTGGTATTTCTAGTAATATATAAAGGAAGCTTCACCGATTTCTTTACATAAAAATAGCGTATGCTAAATTGTTTTATAAATGCTTCTAAATCTTGACCATTATTTTTATTTCTCCAAGCATTTATAGGAGTAAGATAATTGTATGCAAATTTTTCTGATTCACGAATTTCTTTGTACTTAAAATACAATTCAGGATTTGCTAAGGTAAATATAAAATGAGCATTACTATACTGTGAAACAATGTCAGCATCATTGCGATCGTACCACCATAAATAGGGTTGACGAGCATATTCTTCTTCACTTAAAAGGACTAAACAAACAACTGTTTTTTCTGATTTAACGGTTTCAGCTATTTTTTTCAAAAACTCATGATCGTCGTCATGCCATGTTTTCATTGCATCGCGAGATTGAATAGTTCCTATCAAATTATATAATAAAAACAGACCTACAAAAAACAGTTGCACATAATTGATTTTCGATGACATTGAGTCTGTATCAACAACTAATTCGGCAATTCCAATTATTATTAAAACCGCCATCAAAACACTAAGGTTAGTTGTAAATTGTCCTGTATCGAGAATTCCGGCACAAAGTGTTGTAATTGCTGCACCACAAATTACTGCAATCAAAGTAAAAAGCCACAAACGAGCATTCTTAAATACAGAACGATAAATGATAATTAGAAATGGGAAAAAGAATACCAACATTTTAAGCATATTCAAGCCAATTGTGGGTATGGAATAACAGATAAAATTGGCTATCACAATTTTGATATTTGCAATTGTTATTCCACCATGCACACTTTTGAAAATACCATGACTGAAAATATATTTCGAAGTATAATCGTCAACATTACTCGACTTAAATACATGATAAAACAATGCATACAAGAAAACAGCCAATCCAATAAATCCAAAAACATAAACATGATTACGGTTGATTTTGAAACGTTGTTTTACAATATCAAACAATTGCATTAACAGCATTCCTCCCCAAATACCAGGCATTAATCCAATCGAGAATAATGGTATTGTTAACAAAAGTGAATTACCTAAAAATGATTCTCCTCTTTTTAAAAGTACAATTGCCATGAGCAAATACAAATAAATAAATGCCATTTTTGATCCCAAAATGCCAAGCATACTCATGTTCTTAAACCATAAACTTGGCAACAAATCGGAATGTCCATAGAATGGGAACGTTAATCCTGCTATGAATAATAACAAAAATGATAGTGGAACTATTACATATTTTTGTTCGATTTTTTGTTCAAAAAGTGAACAAACTCCCGTTGTAAATGCAGTTATAAGTAAAGTATTTGTAATAAAATAATATGCTTTGATCGACGATAATTTAAACAATGAAGCCCAAAAAGCAGAAAACCAAAGTTCAGAATAATGATAGGGAACCAATCCTTTTCGAAATTCTGAAGAGAAATAATTCATATCAACATATCGAGTTTCAGTACCCCATAAACGCAACGAATCGATATAAGAAGCATACGCATAATTATCCCATAACAACGACTTTACTGTTCCATTAACAAAATCGAAAAAGAAGAAGCTTTGATATAAAAAAATAGGAATGAATAATAAAACAGCCCAAAGCAATTCTGTTTTAATCTCCTTAATAGTAATTGTTGGCTTTGAAAATAATTTTCGATACTTATAAAAAATTAATCCTAAAATTGGGAGTAAAATCACATGAATAGTTTTTCCTCCAGAAGCGACAAGCGAAAAAAGTAAAACCAAAACAAGAGTCCCAATTGCCAAACTTACAAATAGATGAAAGAATAAGCCTTTTGATTTTGGAAGAAAAGCTAGTATGCTTTTACCAACAATATAAGTAATGAATATTGATAAAAAGCCAGCTAAACAAAGAAATAGAAATGATACTTTCACAAATTATTATGTATTAAATATCGAAGTATACAAAGTTGAACTACTATGATAAAGTTAAATCGTGACAGCAAATTAACACATTAATGTAGTATCACAAACCTTCAAGGCTACTTTTTTTTGAAATTGGCAAACTAATCGTATTTTTGAAAATCATTAACACTAAACAACGCAAAACCCAAAGATTCTTGTTTCAATAGTTAACTGGATGAATTATTGGGATACAATTTAATGTTTCATGCGTTGTAAACAAGCGGATTATAAAAACATAGAAGTCGTTGTTGTCGATAATGCTTCAAAAAACGAAAGCATCTCAAAAATTAAGGAAGCGGATTCCGACATTAAAATTTATGCATATAGCAAAAATGGTTTAGCTCTTAATGGTAGTATAACTGTTGACAAAAATGGTAATGACTTGTCAACTGTAAAAAAACTTTTGAATTTGCATTATCATGCTTTGGGTGTAATGCATGCTTATCTAGGAATCATAGGACGATTTAACAATCCTGAACGTTTTTTAACTTAAAATTGCAGAGTATTTTCAACGTATCATAATGAATAAATACCGTATATTTACTCTCGAAAAAAACATAAGTATCAAAAAATATGTCATCAAGCATTATTTATAAAAACATATATATCTATCGTGCAGTAATGAATGCCTTGTATTTCTTTAAATACAAACAACGTTTTAACGATATTATAGCATTACTTTCCGACTCCGATAAACAAGTATTAGATCTCTGTTTTGGAGATGCTTACATCGCTCAACATTGTGAACAACAGAACAAAAATTGGATTGGTTATGATACAAATTCACATTTTGTAAAATTTGCAAAATCGAAAGGTTTTGATGCTCGTTGTGCCGATTTATTTGAAGAAGTTTCGCTCCCGAAGTCAGATGTATGTATTATTTCAGGTTCATTATATCATTTCGAAAAAGACCTTGAAAGACTCTTTAAAAGAATGCTTCAAGCAGCTCCAAAGCTTTTAATTTCAGAACCTGTGGTTAATTTATCGTCACAAAAAGGATTTATTGGAAGCGTAGCAAAAAAATTATCGAATGCAGGAAAAGGTGAAGAACAATTCCGTTTCAACGAAACATCGATAATCGAAACACTAAATAAATTACAAGGCCCCTTATGTTTTTCATATAAAGTAATCAGTATTAAACGCGACATAGTAATAGAAATTAAACAAAATGAAAATTAGTATTGTAATACCAGTTTATAATAGTTTTGAAGGCTTAAAAGAACTCAATCGTCAAGTTCAAGATGCATTACAAGGCATAAACTTTGAATTGATATTGGTTAATGATTATAGCTCCGATAATAGTTGGCAAATTATTAATGAATTAGCAACAGAATTTGATAATGTAATAGGCATTAATCTTCGTCGTAATTTTGGACAAGATAGTGCGATAATGGCTGGGTTAAAATCGGTTTCGGGCAAATATATTGTCATCATGGACGATGATTTGCAACATTCACCTTACGATATTCTTCCTCTCTATAATAAATGTAAAGAAGGTTTTGACATTTGCTATGCCGATTTTGAAACGAAAAAACATGCTGCATGGAAAAACTGGGGAAGTTCGCTCAATGGTCTTTTAGCAAACATGTTCTTAAATAAGCCAAAACACATTTACATGTCGCCTTTTAAAGTAATAAATCGCGAAGTAATTGATGAAATACATTACCTTGGTTCAACACCTTATGTTGATGGATTGTTGCTTGAATTAACTCACAATGTTACAATGGAAAAAGTTTCGCATCACAAACGTTTTGCGGGACGAAGTAATTATAACTTAATAAAATCGATTGCTGTTTTCTTGCGATTAATGATAAATTTCTCGGTTACACCACTTAGATTTGCAACCATAATAGGCTTTATTTTTGCACTTGTTGGTTTCTTTGTTGGACTATACTTTATGGTATTATTCTTTATGGATAATGTTATCGAAGGTTGGACATCGCTCATTGTTAGCCAATTATTTGTTGGTGGTATCCTTTTGATATGTATGGGATTGATTGGCGAATATTTGGGTCGAATGTATCTAAGTGTTAATCATAAGCCTCAATATTCTATAGGTAAAATTGTGAGAAAAGAAAAAGAATAAACCATTTAGAAATTTCGTTTATCTCAAGACAGTTTAACAAATATCTAAAAATGAATATTTAACGAAATGAAACATCATTTTGATAAATATAAACAATTCGTACTTTTGCTAATTATTTAAAAGAAAAGATGCAAAACCCTAGAGTTTTAATTTCAATAGTCAACTGGATGAACTATTGGGACACTATTGAATGTGTGTCACTATGTAAGCTACAGAAATATAAAAACATAGAAATTGCTGTTATTGATAATGCTTCTCAAAATAATAGTATCGTAAAAATTAAAGAGTCACATCCTGATATCGTTATTATTAAATCGACCTCTAATAATGGTTTTGCTGCAGGACATAAGAAAGCTTATCAATATGCAAAAAAAAAGAATTTTGATGTGATTTGGTTGCTCAATCCTGATGCTCGAATTTTTGAAGAAACTTTAGTTAACTTAGTCGATTCATATATTAAAAATGGTTTAGCAATATATGGAAGCATAACCGTTGACACGAATGGAAATAATCTTTCAACAGAAAATATTCCTAAAGGAATATCAGGATTTAAGATAGAAGCACAAACAATTACCGACAAAAATCTTTATCAGACAGATTTTGTTTGTGGATCTTCCTTTTTTATACCAATGGAGGTAACCCGAAAAATAGGATTCATTTCAACTCGATACTTTATGTATGTTGAGGAAGTTGATTATAGCTATAAAGCATATAAACAAGGGATTTATAGCTATTATGTTTTGAATTCACAAATGACACATGAAGGTGAAAAATCTTTTGAAGTTTCTTCCAATTTAGAATATATTAGAATATATTATAAAATTAGGAATTATATTTATTTCACACTTATAATTGGCAAATATCCACGTCGGGTTATTCGTATTAATAATGGAGGTATGAGAGCTATTTTGAGAAATGCTTTTCAACGCGAAGATTTAAAGTTACATTATCATGCTTTAGGTATTTTACATGCATATTTAGGCATTATGGGGCGAATTTTGAATCCGAATAATTTTTTGTAGACTTTATTATGTTTGATACTCCTATTCTACTCATAATATTTAAACGACCTGAAACAACATTACAGGTATTTAATGCAATAAAACAAATTCGTCCTCGTCAGTTATTTATAGCCGCCGATGGCCCTAGAAAAGAAATAATAGGAGAAGCCGAATTATGTGAAAAAACGCGATTATTGGTTATTGAAAATATTGATTGGGATTGCGATGTAAAAACACTTTTTCAATCTGAAAATTTGGGATGTGGACGAAATCCAGCAAATGCAATTACTTGGTTTTTTGAGCATGTTGAAGAAGGTATTATTTTGGAAGACGATTGTATACCTTCGTTAAGTTTCTTTAATTATTGCTCGGAATTACTATGTAAATATAGAAATGATGAACATGTTTATGTAATTGGGGGAAATAATTTTCAAGAGAAAAAATGGGGAAATGCTACTTATTTTTTCTCGGCATATGGACATATTTGGGGATGGGCTACTTGGCGACGAGCTTGGATGCATTTTGATTTCGAACTTAAAAATATTGACAGACAATTATTCTTAAGTAATTTAGAAAGATACTTTCCTTTAAAACAACAAAGAGAGTATTGGTGTAAGATTTTTGATAAGACCAAAGAAAATCCTGTAAGTCATATTTGGGACTATCAATGGACTTTAATTCAATGGGCAAATAATGCAAAAAACATATACCCAAATTTTAACTTGGTTAAAAATATTGGTATTGGAGAAGAGGCAACACATACATCTGTTAATGAGATTGGAGTAATGAATTTAAATACGGTTGAGATATCTCAATTAATACATCCAAGAAACATTAAGATAAATAAAATGGCAGATATCTATACGTTTCATAAGAGATTCCAAAAAAAGGTTGTTAAACCATCAATTATCTCAAGGATAAAGAATAAATTATATCGTTATATAAATAAATATATAACATCTTTAACTAATATTCGACACAGATAAGCCCTTTTATAGAAACCATAACTCTTAAAAAAACGAAAAAGTCGTATCATATTTATTACCTAACACCTTAAACCCACACATATGAGAAAAGACATAAATATTAAAATATCGATAATAGTTCCGAATTATAATCATGCGAAATATTTAAATAAACGACTAGAAAGTATTTTTAATCAAACCTATCAAAATTTTGAAGTTATTTTTCTCGATGATTACAGCACAGATAATAGCGTCGAAATACTTTCAAAATATGCTAAACATGAAAAAGTTTCTCATTTTGTTAAAAATGAGAAAAACAGTGGAATTCCATTTAAGCAATGGAATAAAGGACTTAAGTTAGCTAAAGGTGAATATATATGGATTGCAGAAAGTGATGACTATGCAGATTCCTCATTATTAGAAAATTTACTATTAATTTTAGAAAACAAGAAAAATGTTGGTTTCGCTATATCACAGACTAGAAAAATAAATTCAACCTCTGAAATAATAGGCAACTATGATAATTGGGAAAAGCACTATATATTCAATAATGATAATATTTTAGAAATTAATGGACATCAATTTTTAATTAATAACATGCTTAGAGGCAACAATATTCCAAATGTAAGTGCTATGTTATTTAGAAAAGAATTGATAGACAAAGTCGGTTTTGCTGATGAGTCGATGAAATTTAGTTCAGATTGGCTACTTTGGATCAAGTTTTTATCAATAAGCGACATTGGAATTTACAGTAAGTACTTAAACTATCGTCGAGCTCATCCTCAAGTAACATCAGATATGGAAGTCTATTATGAGGAGTATTTTAGAGTATTATTTTATATTAGTACAATCAATAAAAAAGTTCTAATGAATAAAATTGATAAAATCTTTTTAAACGATAGAATACGAGACACATACTATAATCTTATTTCGATAAAATCTATTGGTTGGAAAAATAAGGTATTAAAATCAATAATTATTTTATATTTAAACCTTCATTTTGCTAATTTATTATTATTTATTGGAAACTTAATAAATTATCAGAACTTAGAAAAAGACATCTATAATAAAATTATAAACAGAGTAAAAACTACGTAGCTATTTTAAATTCCAGCTTGGATTTGAAGCCAATAAACAAACTGAATGAAAATTCATATCCCATATAAATGAAAATCCTCCACATAAATACCTATTCAACGAGTGGTGCATGTATTGCAGCAACTCGGTTCCATTTACAAATGCTTGAAATAGGGATCGAGAGTAAAATGTTGTTTCTACATAAAATGGGATACGATGTGCCTCAAAGTTTTGAATATAAAAAATCGGAAGAAATACCTAATACCTTCTTAAATCGACAAAAATTACGTTTTCTGAAATTATTATTCCCCAACAAAAAAACTATACGTCAACAAAATGAAATAAAACTTCTAAATCGAATTAAAGGTTTTGAAATGTTTTCGTTTGCAACTACCGAAGTAGATATTACAACTCAATCGATTTATAAAGAAGCCGATATAATTCATTTCCATTGGACAGGAACATTTCTAGATTTCAGCTTTTTTCAAAAGAATACGAAACCCGTCGTTTGGACTTTGCACGACATGAATCCTTTTACAGGTGGATGTCATTATAGTAATGCTTGTGAAAAATATAAAACAAATTGTGCTGAATGTCCACAACTTGTCGGAACTAGCAATAAAAATAATGCGGCAATCGATTTACAATATAAAATAGAGAAGCTTCGCAACAAATTAGTATTTGTCACAAGTCCATCGAAATGGTTGCTTGATTGTGCCTCAAATAGCTCAATATATAGAAATATGACTGGGAAACAAATATTCAATTGTGTCGATTTCTCTGTGTTTACACCTCAAGATAAAACATTTTGTCGTCAAATATTTTCGATGCCAGCAAATAAAAAAATATTACTTTTTGTAAGTGATAGCCTTGAAAATAACCGCAAAGGTTTTGATCTATTGATTAATGCATTAAAACAGTGTAAATCGCAGAACATACATCTTTGTGCTATAGGGAAAAAACCACAATCTTTCGAATTTGATATTGATATAAGCTTTTTAGGAAAAATAAAAGATGAAAAACTTTTGTCATTGGTATATTCTCTTGCCGATGTGTTTATAATGCCATCAAGAGAAGATAATTTACCGAACGTTATGATTGAGTCATTAGCTTGTGGCGTTCCCGTTATTTCTTTTCCAATAGGAGGAATGCTTGATGTTGTTAAAACTGGTTTCAATGGAATTTTAACAAAAGATGTTTCGTCTCAAAGTCTAGCTTCAGCTATTGATGATTTTGTAAGCAATAAATATTCATTTAATTCTGATGTAATTCGCACCGATGCAATGCTAAATTTCTCTCCATTGGAGCAAACTAAAAAGTATATTGAGGTATATAAATCTCTTTTAACATAAAATATTTTGCATTTATTATCAATTAAATATTTTTCTCAAATCATAAAACACAATCGTTTGCGTTTTATATCTTTGCAAACAAGCTATTTATATTATACATGATTAAGAAATATCTGATACCGCTAACAATTTTATTGTTTCCAATTATTTGTGAGAGTCAAGTTGCTAAGTATAGTAACGAATTTCTTTCAATTGGTGTTGGTGCCAAAGAATTGGGAATGGGCGGAGCAACAGTTGCCTCAACATCAAGTGTTTTTTCAACGTATTGGAATCCTGCAGCTTTATTAAATCTTGACAATGATGCTCAAATAGGAGCAATGCACAATGAAAATTTTGGAGGAATTTCTAAATTCGATTATCTTGGTTTTACATCCGTAAAAAAAGGAAACTCAGCATTAGGAATTTCATTAGTAAGAAATGGCGTTGATGGAATACCAAACACATTAGACTTAATTGATGAAAATGGAGATGTTCGATATGATCGCATTTCAACATTTTCGGTAAACGATTATGCTCTATTTATTTCTACAGCACAAAAAACGAGTATAGACGGTTTATCTATTGGTGGAAATGTTAAAATAATTCGCAGAATTGTTGGAAAATTTGCATCTGCATGGGGCTTTGGTTTAGATGTTTCTGCTCAATATCAAACAGGTAAATGGGTCATTGCAGGAATTTTAAGAGATGCAACAACAACTTATAATTCATGGAAATATAACACAGCAACTTTTAAAGATGCTTTTCAATTGACAGGAAATGAAGTTCCAAAAAATTCTACAGAATTGACAATGCCCAAATTAACTTTAGGCTTTTCAAAACGATTTGATATTGGCAACAAACATTGCGTATTAGCAGAAATTGATGGTGATTTTACCTTTGATGGAAAACGAAATGTATTAGTTAAAAGCAATGTTGTAAGCATTGATCCTAAAGCTGGAATTGAATATGGGTTTAAAAAACTCTTGTTTTTTAGAGCTGGCATGAACAATGTTCAACGCATTCCAGATTTTAACAAAAAGTCAAAGTTAGATATTCAACCTAATATAGGTGCAGGATTTAAATATAAGAAATTAAGTGTTGACTATGCTCTTTCTATTTTAGGAGATAAAACATCAGCTCTTTATTCAAACATTTTTTCTTTAACATATTCATTTGACAAAAAGTAGCAGCCTATGAAAAGATTCCTACTTTTAATTTCTATAGTGTACTCTAGTTTGTTGTTTTCGCAACCTTATGGAAATGAATGGATAAACCCTAGCCTAAAATATTATAAGATTGCAGTTGTTTCAAAAGGAATTCATCGAGTAACATTTACTGATTTAAGCAAAGCAGGTGTTCCTGTTGGAGATATTAATCCCATTTATTTACAATTATTTAATAATGGCGAAGAGCAATATATTTATGTTAGTGGAGAATCAGATCAGGTGTTTAATGGTAACGACTATTTCGAATTTTACGGAGAGCCAAATACAGGTTGGTTCGATTCGGTTTTCTATAATGACCCAACAAAACTTGTTAACCCAAATTATAGTTTAGTTAACGATACGTCGTGGTACTTTATGACTTGGAATAGTAATAGTAATGTAATTCCCAAGCGACTACAAACAGAAAATGATGTAACCTTTGCTGGATACACTCCAACGGATTATTGTTTTCGAGAAGTTAGACAAGATTATACTTCGTATTATAACACGGCCGATGAAGGTTCATATTATAGTGATGGGGAAGGCTGGGTTGGCGATATTTTTGGTATAGGTGATAAGATAACGCCTACATCTGCACAAACAATTTCAACGCCCAATTATATTGCAAAATCAATAAAATCAGATATCTCTTTTAGTTTGGTTGGCGCAAATAGCTTGAGTCATCGACTTCAAATTTTAGGACTTGGAATAACAGTTGATACACCTTATACTGGATATAAAACATTAACATTTAATTTTCAAAGTTCAAACGCATTATCATCGACAAGTACTCTTACGGCAAAAGCATTATCGGCAAGTATAGATAAGAATGCTTGGGCTTGGTTGTCTATTCGTTACACACATTCAATGGATTTTGAAAATAGTAAATCGTTTCTTTTTACTTTACCTAAAATTAACGCTACAAAATATCGATTAGATATTACAAAATTTACAGGCGATACAGCAACTATTTTTTATGATTTAACCTATCACAAAAGGATAAAACCTACAAATAATTCGGGAACATTTCAACTTTTATTAAAAAATGAAGGAAACAGTCCTAATTGTATAATTTCATCGGGAACTGATTTTAAATCACCTGTTAAAATATCTGCAATTTCATCAAGTAATGCCGATAAAGGATATTTTGCAGAGTTTAAATTTTTAAAATCATCATATATAATTATAACAAACAAAGCACTTTGGAGCAAAGCTAAGGAATATGCCGATTATAGAAAATCAACAGGTCAAAGTGTTGTATTACTTGATGTTGATGAGGTATATAATCAATTTGGATATGGTATAAATAAACATCCTGGAGCTATTCGCAATTTTTGCCGATATGCAATAAAAAAAAGTTCGGTTAAACCCGAATATTTATTTTTATTAGGCAAATCGGTTCATACAAAAGACTACCGAAAAAATTCTGCTATTTATGGAATGTGTTTGGTTCCATCCGCAGGTCAACCAGTATCGGATGCTTTATTTACGTGGCGATTGAATGGGACATCATATGCTCCAACTATTGCAACAGGTCGATTAGCTGCTACATCACTTTCTGATGTTGACCTGTATTTAAATAAAGTAAAAGAATATGAAAAAGCTCAATCAAGTAGCTGGATGAAAAATATACTTCAATTTAGTGGAGGGAAAGATATTGGAGAACAAACAATCATGAAGAATTTTGTTTTAGGTTATCAAAAAATATTTGAAGATACCCTCTTTGGAGCAAATATTCAAAACTTTTTCAAGAATACAAGTCAACCAATCGGTTCTACACAAACAGACATTATAAAACAATCAATTAATAGTGGTGTCTCAATTCTGAATTTCTTTGGTCATGCAGCCGCAACTGGATTCGACCAAAATATTGACTTACCAACATCTTATGATAACAAGGGAAAATATCCATTTCTTATTGCAAACTCATGCTATTCGGGAGACATAAATAATGCAGGAGTTCAAGGCATTAGCGAACAATGGGTATTAATAAAAGATAAGGGAACCATTGGTTTTTTAGCAAATGTAGATGTTGGTTATGCATTTTATCTCGATTTATTTTCAACAGAACTCATAAAGAACATTTCTTATTCAAATTATCAAGGTTCAATAGGGAAAAGTATTGTTAATGCAATTGTTAATACAGAAACAATGTATAACAGTAATCATAAAAACTCATACATGTGTGTTACTTCCCTAGATATGACTTTACATGGTGATCCGGCAATAAAAATTTACGGTTTTAACAAACCTGATTTGGTCGCTTATGAAAAAAATATTTCGTTTACACCAAATCAAATAACAACAGAAATTGATTCTTTCCAAGTAAATTATACAATTATTAACGAAGCACGTGCTTTTGCCGATAGTTTTAATGTACAAGTTAAACGAACATTTCCTAATGGTAAGGTTTCAACTAAAATGTATTGGGTTGCAGGTGTTAAAAACCAAAAAATATTAACATTTAACCTCCCTGTTGGCGGACTTTCGAGCGCTGGAATTAATAAACTAGAAATTACACTTGATAATACAGATTCAATTTTTGAACTTAACGAAACAAACAATACTATTACACACACATTTTTAATAAATTCTTTAGAAATATTACCCGTATATCCCTATAAATATGCCATTTACCCATTAGATACCGTTGAATTTAAAGCATGCTCTCCAAATCCATATATTACATCGAAAAATGCAATGTGCCAACTCGATGTTTCTGGAACATTTAATAGCCCAGAATTAGTATCTGCAACTTCGCAATATTCAGATGGATTATTTACATGGAAATTCCCCAAAAAATTTATTGCAAATAAGGTTTATTACTGGCGTGTAGCTATTGATAAAGGCGATGGAAACCTAAAATGGAATGCAAGTTCTTTTATTTATATTCCTGGCAAAACAGGTTGGTCACAAGCCGATTTTTACCAATTTAATGAAGATGATTATAAATACATGAAATGGAACGAACCAGCTCATGATTTCACTTTTATTAAAACACCCAAACGAATAAATTGCAGCACAATGGGTGGGATTAATTTAAGTTATGATGATGGTAAATGGAAATACGTTCAATTTTCATTAGATGGTAGTTTGTTAGGTTGGTCATCTTGTGATAATATACCAGCATTTAATGTCGCAGTATTCGATTCTTTGACACTGGTGCCATGGAAATCAAATAGAGGTAACTTTGGAGCTAGAGATTGTCCTGTTTGTCATTCTGCAGGTGATGTTGTATTAGACTATTTCGCTTATACATCTAGCGATGCAAACCAAAAAAATGCAATGATTTCAATGCTCAGAGACAGTGTTCCTAATGGTAATTATATTTTAGTGTTTACATGGGGAACTGGTCACTTTGGAAGTATTGATGATAATTTTGTCAATTTTTTCAAATCACAAGGCTCAAATCAAATTGAAAATCTAAGAACATCGGGAGACAGTAAACAATTTATATTCTTTATTAAAAAAGGAAGCCCTGAAACTATGCAAGAAATAGTAGGTTCGATTGATAAAATTGAGCTGAATGTTGATGTTTTTGCCAATTACAACAAAGGCAATATTAATTCAACACTAATAGGACCTTCCAAACATTGGAGCTCATTTAAACAAGATATAACAGCAGACAATACTGATGTAAATCGTTTTACGATATCACAAATTAATCAAAAAAATCAGGAGCACGAAATATTAACACAATTACAAAATAATGTTGATACCCTCGACAAAGTAATTGATGCAAGTATTAATCCATACTTACATTTGTCATTATCTACAAATGATGATGCCAATAGAACGCCAGGACAATTAAAATCTTGGCAAATATATTACGATGAAACTCCAGAAGGTGCTGTTAGCATTACGCCTAAAACCTTGTTTTATGCCGATACTGTTCAAGAAGGTGAAAATGTAAAAATGGTAATTTCATACAAAAACATAAGTTCACTAACTATGGATAGTGTATTAATAAATTACACAATTACAAATGAAAAAAATGAATTAATTCAATTTACTTCAAAAAGGTTAAAACCTTTAGCAACAAATGAGTTATTGACCGATTCTATAACATTTAGCACTTCTGGTCATAAGGGAAACAATTTACTAACGGTTGAATTCAACCCATTTAACTCTTCAAAAGGCACTTACGATCAATTAGAGCAATATCATTTCAACAATATAGCTCAAAAAACATTTTATGTAAAAAAAGATAAACGCAATCCTTTGTTCGATGTAACATTTGATGGAATACATATAATGAATGGAGATATTGTGTCAACAAAACCAACGATTAAAATAACACTTAAAGATGAAAACAAATATTTTGTACTCGACGATACTTCTTTAATTCAAGTTTATATTAAATCAATGAAAGATAATACTGAACGAAAGGTTTCATTTACTAATGGAGAGATGACTTTTGTGCCAGGTACATCAGCAAATAATAAAGCTACTATAATCTTTAATCCTCTATTAACACAAGAAGGATTTTATCAACTCCGAATCGTTGGAAAAGATAAATCGGGGAATGCAAGCGGAAAATCAGATTATGTTACATCATTCGAGGTTATTACTAAATCGAGTATTTCAAATCTAATTAATTACCCGAACCCATTTAGTACAGCAACTCGTTTTATATTTACATTAACTGGATCTGATATCCCATCAGATTTACGAATTCAAATATTTACTATAACTGGTAAAATGATTAAAGAAATTTCGATGGCAGAGCTCGGTTCACTTCATATAGGACGAAACATAACTCCACTAGCATGGGATGGAACTGATTCATTTGGAGATAAACTAGCAAATGGGGTTTATTTATATCGGGTAATTTCTTCAATAAATGGCAGCGAAATTGAACATCGAAGCTCCGAAGTCGACCAATACTTTAAAAAAGGTTTTGGCAAGATGTATTTGATGAGATAATAGCAACAATTTCACATTATTACAGTATAATAAAATACACGATTTGATGATGCAAATCATTTAATAAATTGTTAATAACTCAAAATATTTTTGGTTAATTGCCTAATATTTTTGGTTTTACAAAATTTATTATGTAGATTTATACATTAGATTAATTTCATATAAGGGGGTATTGAATTATAAATGTAAAAAATGGGGAAATTTTACAGAATAATAATTGTGTTTTTGATATTGTTTTTACCGGCTCAATTGTTTACAAATAACAATTCAACCATTAGAAGCAAATATAATTCTGCTGAAAGTTTGGAAGCCAAATTCAAATTTACAGATGCTATTCCCGTTCTCAAAGAACTTTTAAATCTTGATCCAGATAATGAAAATTTTAATTTTCATCTAGCATATTCAATCATAGAAGGAAAAGATGCTGAGAATCCAATTCCCTATCTTGAAAAAGCTTCTAAAAACATTTCAAAAAACTACATCTCAAATTACAAACAACGATCGGCACCTCCAATTGTATTAGAATATCTTGCAAAAGAATATCATTTAAATTATCGTTTTGCAGAAGCTATAATAACCTATAATGCTTATTTACAATATGTAAACAAATCAGATGCCACAACTATAAATAGGATAAATAAACAAATAGTATTTTGTCAAAGCGGAGAAAATCTACTGAAAAATCCAGTAAAAGTAGAACATCAAGACTTTGGACCTCAATTGTCTGGAAGTTTTCAAGCACATAGCCCAGTATTAAGTCCCGATGAATCAATTTACATTTTTTCTTCTTCAAACTTAGGAACAAAACTTCCTAAAGGTGAAAAACATAACGATGATATTTATGCAACATATTATGAAAACGGGAAATGGTCCGAACCTCAAGCACTATCAAACATCAATTCACCTAATGATGAAGCACCTGTAAGTATTTCGCCCGATGGAACTCAATTAATAATTTACAGAAATGACAATGGTGATGGAAACTTGTATTTCAGCGAATTACTTGAAGGTAAAATTTGGTCAAAACCTCGAAAATATCCAAATACAATTAATACAACATCTCAAGAAACACATGCAACCCTTTCGTCTGAAGGTAACATATTATATTTCACAAGTGATAGAAAGGGTGGATATGGTGGATTAGACCTTTATATGAGTAAAAAGAATGAGAATGGAGAATGGTCAAAAGCTATAAATCTTGGAGAAACAATAAACTCGAAATATAACGAAGAAAGCCCACACCTTCAAGCCAATAGTGATGTATTTTATTTTAGTAGCGATCGTCCAGAAAGTCTAGGAAATTTAGATGTATTTAGATGTCGATTAATAAATGACTCAACAACTAATGATGTTAAAAACCTTGGTTATCCAATAAATACAGCTGAAAACGACATTTTCTTCAAAACATCGCTCGATGGATCAAAGGGCTTTTTTACATCAACATGTCGGATGAAAAATGCAAATTTTAATCTTCAAGTTGTTGAATTTAAAGATATAAAATTGTTCCCCAATGTAATTGTTAAAGGACTTGTAGTATTTTCACCACATGATACATTAAAAAACTTAAACGTTAATCTCTTCAATATTGAAAGTCGCGAAATTGTTGATTCAGGCATAACAAATAAGAAAAATGGCTTTTATACCTTCAAATTAAATAGTCAACGTAAATATTTTGCCTCGTTTGAATACGAAGGATATGTGTATTTTTCAAAACCATTTAAAATTGAAAAATATTTTGCCAATTTAGCCTATAGTAACATTATTTATCTCGATCCAATTCTTCTTACAGATTCAAGTTTCCGACAAGCATTAGGCGATTTTCAAGTTTATAATCAGAATTTAAAAAATGGTAGGATTAATCAAAGAATGATTGATTCTACAAAGCAGCTTTCCGATGCTGATATGATTTATCCGCCTCCAAGTTCGTACGATTTAATTTCAATTGTCGACAAACAAAAAGCTGATGATGTTTCACGACTTGACAATAAACTTACTGTAACAAAAAAAATCAATAAAAAAGTTATAAATATTGAAGCTGAACCTATACCTTCAATTTCAAAACCTGTTGAAATTGCACAAATTATACCGAAAGATACTGCGCCAAAACATTTAGTAGTAATAAAAAAACAAGTCATACATGTCAGTTTTGATGACAGAACAGTAGCGGATTCTCTCGAAAGATTAGGAATTCGATATTATAACAATGGTGAATTTGTTATGAGTATTGAAATGCTTCAAAAAGCACAAAATATTTATGAAAAAATGGGTGATGTAACAGAACAAATTAAATGTCTTAATTATAGTGCCGATGCATTTTATAAAACACAAAGAACTGATGAAGCATTGGCAACTCACCGCGAAGCTCTTCATTTAATTGAATCGATTCACAATAAAAATATGGAAGGTGATAAATATCTAAAAATTGGAGATATTTATGGTGAATTAAATAATAAGGTTGAAGCCCTGAATAATTATTACAAATCACTAGGAATTCGTAAAGAGATAAAAGATAAACCAGGTGAAATAGAAGTATTAGAAAGAATTGCGAATCTAAATTATATTCAAAAAGATTATGACTTAGCGATTAGTTATTTATTGAAGTCAAAAGATGCAAATTCTGATGATGTAAAAGCAATGGCTACATTATACAACAAATTAGGTTTAGCATATCAAGGTAAAGGTGACTATGAAATGGCCGTTTCATATTTTGAAAAAGCTATTTCAACTTCCGATAAAATTAATGATAAAAAGAATAAATCGATTTTTATAAATAACGAAGGAAATGCCTATTATGACAATAATCAATTATCATTAGCACAAGAACAATATTTAAAATCATTAGCAATTAAAAAAGAAATTGATTATCAAGAAGGTATAGCTATAACCTTGCATAATTTAGGTAACATTTCGCATAAACAAAACAATGCAAAAAATGCAATAAATTATTATAACCAAAGTAATCAAATAGCAAATAGAATAAGCTTAAATGATTTAATAATTGAAAATCATTATGGATTAATGCAAGTTTATAAAGAGGAGAAAAAGTATACATTAGCATTAGTTCATTTTAAGAAATATATTGAATTAAAAGCACCTTATTTAGTCGGGATACGAACACAAGTGTCGCAACAAACGAATAAATATGAATTAAATAGTAATGATATTTCATTATTAAAAAAGAGAATAAGAAAGCAAGAATTATTTGCTATGCTTGAAAACGAAAAGAGAACTAAAGAAATTCAACTTTTAGAAAATCAACAAAAAGTTGTAACACTCATAAAATATTCTGTTATAGGAACCTCTGCTGGTATAGGTGTATTATTAATCTTACTTTTAGGACGCTATAGGACAAAACGCAAAAACTATAAATTACTTGAGTTGAAAAATATTGAAATCATGCAAAAAAACGATGAAATATTAACTCAAAAAGCAAATCTTGAACAAATGAATGGTTTACTTTCTAAACTTTCAATTGTTGCCAGTGAAACAGGAAATGCTGTCGCAATTTTTGACAATTTTGGAAATTTCGAATGGATAAACAAAGGATATACAAACCTTTATGGATTTAAATTAGATGAACTTAACACGCAACAGCAACATAATTTCCTCAATAATATTGACGATTTTGAATGTAAGCGAGCTCTAGAGGAAGTACTAGTTTCAAAGAAACCAGTTAATGTTGATACAATCAAAAAGACAAAAGAAGGAAAATCTATTTGGGTTCAAATTTCGTTTGCACCAATATTCGCAAATGATTTATTACATAAAATTATTTCTATTGAGTTTGATATAAATGAGTTGAAACTTGCAGAACAAGAAATAAAAAAACAACGTGATAGAATTGAAAGTCAACGCGATGAAATTGAAATGCAACGTGATATTGCTTTAAGTCAAAAAGATGAAATTGAAGAAAAGAAAGATCGGTTAGAAGAAACCATTAAAGAACTGCAATTAACTCAGAAAAAACTGGTTGAGTCAGAAAAAATGGCATCGCTAGGAAATTTGGTTGCAGGAATTTCTCATGAAATAAACACCCCTGTTGGTATTGGTATTGCAGCTATAACAACACTTAAAAACAAAGTGACTAACATAGAAACGTTGTTCGTTGAAAAGAAAATGAAACAAACCGATTTGATAGCATTTATTTCAACAGCAAAAGATGCTGCACGTTTGATTCAAACTCATTTAAATAGAACTGGGGAATTAGTAAAGAGCTTTAAACGCATTTCGGTAGATGAAATGACAGAACAAATTAGAACATTTACTCTAAACCAATATGTAGCCGATGTTATAAAAAGTTTAGAACCCAAAACTAATGAAAAAGATGTTGAAATCGTAGTAGAATTTATTGGGGACATTGAAATGACAAGCTATCCAGGAGCATTTGCACAAATATTTACTCATCTTATTGTGAACACTATGTTCCATGGTTTTAAAGACAGAGATGGAGGAAAAATTACAATCAAAGCAAGACGTTTTGATATGATGCTTCAACTTACTTACCAAGATGATGGTGTTGGAATGACACCTGAAGTTGTTGAGAAAGTATTTAATCCATTCTTTACCACAAATATGCAGGCTGGAAATGGACTAGGAATGAATATTGTATATAATGTTGTAACTCAAAAATTAAAAGGCGATATAACCTGTGAAAGCACTTTAAGTAGTGGAGTTACCTTTACAATTGATTGTCCGTTATCATTAATGGATGAGCAAAAGCCTAAACTACGAATCGTTTCATAACAACATTTTAAAGGTTTAAAATGTTGTTTTAAACTTTACCCGTTTATCTTTAGTGGCAATATCTTGGAAAAGATTATATCCTTTATAATATGTTTCTCTACTATCAATCAAGAATTTGAATTTAAATAATTTGCCAGATTGTGATTTGATGACGATTCGATTATCAATACCTTGAGAAAAAACGCCTCTTAATATTACTTTTAATCTGTCGTTTTCACCTTTATATCCATCTATTGTGACTGAAATTTGAATTATCTCATTATTTTCAAACAATACAACTTTTTGCATGTTTTGAATTGAGAAATTATTATTCTCATTAACGATAAGAATACCCGTTCTATAATGCTTTTTTAAAACATTAAGAATAAACCAAGATATTAGAAAAACAGCACTAATACATTTAAATATATTAGAGTAAAAAACATTGGTTTTCTCTAAAGTCACAAATGTCACAAAAAACAGAATGTTTAAATAATAGATAAACCTAGTCCAAAATCTAATTTTATTAAATTCTATTAATTGAAAAACCATTTTAACTCTCTATTTTCTCAGCCCTTTTGTATTCGCCTAGTAAGTGGAAGTTATGTGTTAATGGCTTTATAGCTTCGATAGCTTGTTTGTATTTTTCATAAATCGGATAGGTAACATCGATATAGAAAAAGTATTCAAATTCTTGGCCTAAAATAGGCATCGATTGAATTTTGGTAAGGTTTATTTTATAGAACGATAATATTGCCAAGATACTAGCTAAGCTACCCTCTTCGTGTGGTAATGAGAAACAAAGCGAAGCTTTATTCATTTCAGTTGGAATATAATCTTTACTCTCATTATTGGCTAAAACCAAAAAGCGTGTAAAGTTCTTTTTATGCGTTTCGATGCTTTCGGCCAACAACTCTAATCCAAAAATACGAGCTGCATGACGACCAGCAACACCACCACGACCTTGAATTTTATTGTCGGCAATTTCTTTAGCACTCAATGCAGTATCGTCGCTTTCAACAAGCTTAATGTGTGGATATTGTTTAAAGAAAGGTACTACCTGTACTAATGCTATTGGATGTGAATGAACTTCGGTAATATCTTCAATTTTTGTTCCTGGCAATGCCATTAAGTTTTGTACAATGTGTAAAAGAATTTCGCCAACAACAGGGAAATTATTTTCGCGAAGCAAATTATAATTTTGGAGTAAACTGCCTGCTAAAGTATTTTCGATAGCCATCATTGCATAATCGGCTTCGTTGTTATTGAGCACTTCGAAAAGTTTTGGAAAACTTTCGCAGAACACCAATTTTATTTTTGTGCCATGAAAAAACTTGCGTGCTGCTACCTCGTGAAAACTCGCTTCAAAACCCTGAATTGCTACTCTTAATTCCATTGTATTCGTATTCTAAGTAATGGTTAATGATTAATTGTTAATGGTTAATGTCGTAACTGAAATAATACTGAACAATACGACATTGCTTAATTATGATTACTTATTCTTGCACAAAGGTATTACTAAATTTTAATCAGCTTATTTATAAACGGCACTTTTTTCAATATGGCATTGGTTGTACTATTAATTTCGGGCGATATTTTCAAGAAATAAATGGTACATCCAAAAAGTAAAACTACTATTGCTCCACGAATAACAGCATCGATCATAAAGAAACTGAAATGTGGAATAAAGTGAATTATTTGATAGGTAATTAAGCCAATTATTGAAACATAAACTATCTCCATTCCAAATGGTTGCATATTCCATCGATACATAATATACAAATGGCGAATGGTATTAAAAATGAAAAACGATATAGTTGCTGCCATTGCCGCACCAGTCAATCCAAAAATAGGAATTAACAAATAATTTGTAAGAATCATTAAGCCAACCAACAGAACTCCTTGGTAGGTTTGAACCTTATAATATTTTGATGTTCCAAGAATTGAACTTGCAGCAGCAGTAAGCATTTCCATTAAATTAGTTAAACAAGCCCAAAACATAGCCCATTTCCCAGCCGAATATTCTTTTGGCAAAACCTGCATGATATTATCAGCATTAACCCAAATTCCAAGAAACAGTAAAACCCCTATAATATACAGATTGACACTGCTTTTCTTATAAATATCTAATACTTTCAATTCGTCATTTTCTTTCCAAAATTCGGCTGCCAATGCCGATGTAATTTTCTTAACCGTTCGCGATGGAATTGAAACTAATGATCCAAACAAAATGGTTGTAGCATAAATTCCACCAGCTTTTAATCCGCCAATGGAACCTACCATAATATTATCAATCACATTGTTACTATAAATTGACATACTTGCCAAGATATTAAATACACCAACGGTAATCATTCCATTTCGAAGATCGGGAGTTATAAATTTCCAATCGGCTTTCCAAGGGAAATGACCATCGCGAATTATTGCAAACAGTAAAATAGCTACAGGAATTGCCGAAGCAAAACTGTAAATAATAACATAATGATCGAACGAACAATACTTATAAATAAACAACAATACTGCCGCTAAAAGCAAAATACGTTGGAAAGTTTCTTTCAGAAATGTTGCGAGAACAACCTTATAAAAACCCTTGTAATACGAATCGAGAATTACAAAAATAATTGAAAAAGTAGTTAAGGTTAATAATTGATAATAGTGTTCCCCAAAGAGCGGATTTGCATACTTAAGAATGATCCAAGGTTTGGCAAGTATTAGAAATAGAACGCTTAATGCACAACCAATGAGTGTACCCCAAGTCATTATTATTGGTAAACCATGATGTGCCTTTTCTTCATCTTTAAAATGGAAGAAATAATAGGTTATGATTCCTGGCAAACCCATAATACCAAACTGGGTTATAATTAAAGAAATTTGCGTGAGAATGCTAAGCAAGCCAACTTGCTCGGGAGTAAAAACACGAGGGAAAACCAGCACAGCTGTAATAAAGCCAATAATAACTCCCGTATAAACGTGAATTGTGGCCTTTATTGATTGTTTAATTACAACTCCCACGTAAATATTTTAGGTTAAAATATTAATTAATGCTTAGTTTAGCTAAAATGCTTCGGATAAATATTCTTATAAAAATGCTTCGACAAGCTCAGCATGACGAGTTGGTCACCCTGAGCCTGTCGAAGGGCTTATAATAACATTATCTGACTATTTCAAAACAAATTCTTATCGCAATTCAGCTCCAAGTTTTTCTTTGTAAACATTAATGAGCTTATTCATTATACCTTCAATTTTGCTATCCTTCATTGTTTCTTTTTCATCTTGAATAATGAAACTAACGGCATACGATTTTTTGCCTTCGGGAATTCCTTTTCCTTGGTACACGTCGAAAACACTAATGTCTTTCAAATATGTACGTTCGGTTTCTAATGCTAGTTTTTTTATTTGGTCGAAAGTAACTGAACCGTCAAGCAACATTGATAGGTCGCGTTTTACTTCAAAGAATTTTGGAAGTTCTTTATATTTAGATGGTTTACCCGACATGGTTAAAACATTATCCCAAAGAATATTTGCATAATAAACCGTTTTGTCGATACCTATCTTAGCTAAAATAGCCGACTTTACAGCTCCCATTTCAACAATTACAGAACGTCCAATTATGTATTGTATACCATGTAATTCGTTATTGTTTATCGATTCTTGTTTGCAGCTTCCTGCTTTAATTCCTACACGAGCCAATACATTTTCGACATGCGATTTTAGGAAGTAGAAATCAGCTTCGGCATCTTTCATATTCCACGATTTGCCAGTTTTATTACCTGTAACGGCAATCGATAAGCAACGTTTTTCGCTATATTTTTTTGTACCTTCTTGTTCTGGTATTAAAGTATATGAACGACCAAACTCGTATAACTTCAAGTTTTCCGATTGGCGGTTACTATTGTGAACAACCGTTTCCAACATTCCAAACATAAGCGATGCACGCATTACATTTAGATCCGAACTCAATGGATTTAAAATACGAACCAACGAATCTTTATTAAATCCGTCTAAACTTTCGAAATAGTCGGCTTTTGTAATTGAGTTACACATAATTTCGTTGAATCCACTAGCACAAAGCATGTTCGAAATAACATTGCGTTGTTTGGTATCGTCGCTTCCATCTTCGAAAGTTATTGACGAGTTTAAAATGCTAGGAATTGCAATTGAATTATAGCCATACACGCGAAGAATTTCTTCAATCACATCTTCGGGACGTTGTACGTCAACCTTAAATGGAGGAACTTCCAACGAAAGCGTTTCGTTAGCTTCTTTTACAATCGAAATTCCTAATCCAACTAGGATTTTTTTGATAATATCACGGTCAATTTTTTCGCCAATTAACGAATCAACTTTTGAATATGGAAGCTCAACGTTGAATGCTGGCGATCCTTCTGGTTTTGTATCAAAGATATCGGAAGTAACTGTTCCACCAGCAACTTCTTGAATAAGTCCGATGGCACGTTTCAATGCAAAAATAGTCATGTTTGGATCGATTCCTCTTTCAAAACGGAACGAAGCATCGGTACTCAATTGATGACGACGAGCCGATTTGCGAATGCTAACAGGATTGAAGTAAGCACTTTCAAGGAAAATTGATGTTGTTGAATCGCTCACACCCGATTCTAAGCCACCAAACACACCTGCAATACACATTCCACCTTGTTCATTGCAAATCATCAAATCGTCCGATGAAAGCTCACGCTCGATACCATCAAGTGTTTTGAATTTTGTTTTTTCGGGTAATGTTCCCACAATTACTTTGTTTCCAACCTTTGCCAAATCAAAGGCATGTAGCGGTTGACCAAGTTCATGAAGGATGTAATTTGTGATATCAACAATATTGTTAATTGGCTTAAGTCCAATAGCTTTTAAGCGATTTTGCAACCAATCGGGCGAATTAGCTACTTTTACTCCTTCGATAACAACACCAGCATAACGCGGACAACGCTCAGCATCGGCAACCGTTACGGTAAGTTTGCTTTGTTTGGTTGAGTTAACATCAACAATTTTAGGCTGAGTAATTTCGATAGCTTTTGTTTGATTGAAATATGCACATAAATCGCGAGCAACGCCCAAATGACTAGCGGCATCAACACGATTGGGAGTTAAACCTATTTCGTAAACAAAGTCCGATTCTATTCCAAAATAATCTTTTGCTAAGGTTCCTGCAGGTACCGAATCGGGTAAAACCATGATTCCATCGTGGCTGGTTCCAAGTCCAAGCTCATCTTCGGCACATATCATTCCAAAAGAATCTTCGCCACGGATTTGCGATTTTTTTATCTCAAATTCTTTATCAACATCGTACAATTTTGTTCCAATAGTAGCAACCAAAACTGTTTGTCCAGCGGCAACATTTGGTGCTCCACAAACAATTTTTAAAGGTTCGCCCGAACCAATATTTACCGTTGTACAACTTAATTTATCTGCTCCAGGATGTTTTTCGCGAGTCAAAACTTTACCAACAACAATTCCTTTTAAACCACCTTTAATGGTTTGGAACGATTCGATTGATTCAACTTCTAGCCCAATACTGGTAAGTATTTTAGATATTTCTTCAGGTGATTGTTCAACAGCAATAAACTGTTTTAACCAATTGTGAGATATTTTCATGTGTTTTTATTTAATAGCTTTTAAAGGTCACATGGAATACGCCATATAAACATTGTTCATATTGAGAAAATTAATCTCATGGCTATTTCATAGTTTAATTTGATAAAGGACAAAAGTACTGAATCTGTTGTTTTATAAAAACTATTTATGAAAACATTTCGATAAATATTACATAAACCGAATCAAAGACTGAAAAATATTTATTTCGAACCATTTTTTGTATTCTTAAATTAATCGCTACATTTGCAATAGTCGAAAAGATTTGTCTCTGTAGCTCAGTTGGTAGAGTAAATGACTCTTAATCATTGGGTCGTGGGTTCGAACCCCACCGGGGACACTTTCTAAGAAACTTTCTAAAGTTTTTTAAACGTTTAAGCCTGTAAATTTCATGATTTACAGGCTTTTGTGTTTTAATCTCCAATTGTATAAAAGTGTTTAAAAACGTTCCTCTGGTGAGCTCTCGAGGGAGTCATTTTATTTTTATACATTTACTCCCTCGAAGCATATTAATAACTTGTTATTCTGGTTTTTACAACACAGAAACACACTCTTAAACAACGCTAAACAACGTCATGTTTGATGTTATAAGTGAGTTTACAAGTGAGTTATAAATTTAAAAAACTGTTTTAAACATGGGACAATTACAATCATTTTTTGTGACCTTCTTGGTTAGAAAGTCAAAATCAAATTCAGAAACACATCCTATTTATTTTCGCTTAACACTTAATAGTGAAAGGATTGAGTTCAGTACAAAAGAACGTATACAACTCGATGATTGGGATTTAAAGCGTGGATGTGTCAAAGGGAAAAGTATAGAAGTTCAAAAACTTAACATTATTCTTGACCGTTTACGAGAAGATGCTATGGAAGCCTATAGAGACCTTAAATACAACAATATACCTTTTACATGTAGTGATATTAAAGACAAAATGTTTGGGGTCATAACCCAAGGTAAAACTTTGATGGAATTATTTGATTATCATTTCGAAATTACGAAACAAACTTTGGCGAAATCAACTCATTCACATCACATTATGGATTGTTAGCTAAATCTAGTATTAATTTGAACCATAAATTTGATTATAAAATTTGTATTTTTGTGTTTTAAAGAACTTATCGAATGAAAATATTCCTAATTAGAAAAATATGAAAAAACAGCTAATTGTCTTACTATTTCTAATAACATCTTATACGTCATTTAGTTTACCCGTTACTATTCCTAGTATAGGGGAAAAGGATATAACTGTTAATTCAGGTACAATATGTGATGATGGGGGGGTGTTAAATTATAATAATAATTCACATGGAATACTTGTAATATACCCTAAAACGAAGGGAACTTATATTAGCTTAAATTTCTCGTCATTTATAACTGAGCTAAATGCTGATAGTTTAATCATTTATGATGGCAATTCGGTTCAAGCGAATAAATTAGGTTCTTGGTCCGGAAATGCCAAATTACCTACGATTTTTGCAACTAATAATTTAGGTGCAATTACTTTAGAATTTTATTCTAACAATAAATCGACATATTCCGGCTTTGATGCAACAATAAAGTCCGTCCCTGTTTACCCCAAAAGTGATTTAATTGTAAATTATGGAAAAATACAAAACTATATAAATGTAATTGGTCAAAAAACAGACATAAATTTTACTATTGATAATATCGGTGGAGGTGAAGTACATAATCCAAATATTTCAATAGGTTATTATATTTCAAAAAACAATTATTTAAATAAGGATGCTTGTTTTATAGATTCGTTAATTCTCTTAAACAACTATTTAATAAAAAATTATTCTCAACAAATTGTATTTCCAGAAACTATTATCCCCGGAGATTATTATTTATTTATTTTTGTAGATAATCATTCGATAGAAAATGAAGAAAATGAAGAAAACAATATAAGTAAGCCCATACCAATATCAATAATAGCTGAAAACACAGATTTATCAATAACAAAAAATTATATTTCAAAAGATATTGTTAATACGTCAAAAGATTCTTTATCAACATATATTTTAATCAATAATTGTGGCAATACATTAATTGATTCCAGTTCTGTTGCAATTTATCTTTCGAAAGATTTAAATCTAGACTCTAATGACGTTTTTTTAACATCAAAAACTATTTCTATAAATTACAGTTCGAGAATCGATTTAAAACTTCCTCCAAATTTAACTGAAGGAATATATTATCTGATTTCTTACGCAGATTATAAGAATAAAATTGCTGAAAGTATTGAAAATAATAACACAAATGTTCAGATTATTCAAGCGAAAAAGAATAGAATTGATTTGAAAAACATATATACTTCTGGTACAAATTGCAAAGTAGCTTCAGGTAATAAGATAAATGTAATATTATGTGCTGGATTTCAAGGCATTGATTCATTTAACACCAAAGTTGGTTTTTATTTTTCGAACGATTCTATTTTAGATACTACTGATATTTTAATTTCAAATTCAACAATTTCAAATTTAAATTACTACCAAAAAACATATAATGGATTAGAAGATATATATATATATGCAAATTTACTTGTACCAATACCTCAATCAACCTCATTAGGAATTCATTATATAATATCAAAACTTAACTATTTACATGAAATATCGGAAGAATCTGAAAATAATAACTACTCTATTTTGCCTATTCAAATAGTAAAACCTACTTATGATTTAGTCGCTATTAATAAAGATAATCCCTTTGGGGCATGGGGTTCATCATATCCTGGTAATTTTCATTCATTATATTATGGCGTAAAAGATAATGGTACTGCTGTTAGCCCAAATTTTACATTTGGATGTTTTCTATCGAAAGATTCAATTTTTGATAAAACAGATGCACTTTTATGGTCAAAACAAATTCATTCATTAAATGCTATAGGTGATATTACATGGGCATCATATTCACCAGCCTTTAATCTTCCTTTAATTATGGATTATGGCACCAATTATTTATTGTATGTTTTTGATTATTTAAATGAAATAAAAGAATCAAATGAACATAATAATTGTATTGCATATAAATTTAATTGTTATGATCAATATGGATATTCAAAGGATATAAAAGTTGTTAATCCCAAATCACCGAAAGTTGTTAACCCTGGAAACACATGCTTAATTTCATTTCAAATTATTAATTTACTAGCTAAACAAATACCTTCTTATTCCTTTTTCTTTAATATATATTTATCAAAAGATAATACAATTGATTCAAACGATATTCTCTTGAATAATAGTAAAAGCTATTATTATCCTGAAATTGCACCTGATACAAATTTGATAAATCAAACCATATCGATACCAAAAACGATAGTTCCAGGAAATTATAATATTATAATAGGCGTATTTGATTCAGAGAATTCGTTAGCAAAAAAATACAACAATCTCATTACTTCTTGTTCTGTGTCGATAGTTAACAAAAACTCTATTCTATCTATTCCAAAAACAGGAATAGAAATTCAATCAATTGATACAGCATTAATTTATAATAATGGGTACGCAACTAAAATAATAAACCCTAATGGGCAACTAACTCTGTTACCCAAAACAGTAGGAAGTTATATACATCTATCATTTAATAATTTCTCAACCTATAAATATAGTGATACACTTTACATTTATGATGGAACATCAACTTCGGCACCATTACTATACATGTGTGAAGGAACTAATTTCCCAATGAATATCTATGCAACGAATGCTTCTGGGGCATTAACTTTAAAGTTTATTTCTTTCGATCCATTTGTAGGATACCGATTTGAAATAAATGCGTCTCAGTCGAAAACGATTCCTTTGCCTGATCTAAAAATTGAAGCTTCAACTTCCGAAAACATTTCCACTATAAAAGGAGGCGACATTCTATCGAAAACAATAATAATAAATGATGGGGAGAAAAATGCATCAAATTTTTCTTTAAATTGCTATTTATCTGCAGATTCTTTAATCGATAGTTCGGATTTTTTATTATTAAATAAATTAATTGAGAATATTTCTGATCAAAATTCTTTAACAACAATTGATACTCTACATCTTCCTAAAACTTTGAGTACTGGGCATTATTATCTTTTAAAACAGGTTAATAATTCGAAGCTTTTAAAGGAAAAAGATGACTCAAATAATGGAAATTGTTCAATATTAGAAATTGTTCCAAAAAAATCCGATTTAAGTGTATCATCGTTCGAATCAATAGTTGATTCCGTACAAACAATGACACCTTTTACTGTTTATTCCTGGATAAAAAATAAAGGAAATATTCCTATATCAACAATTGGAATAAAGTACATTCTATCAACAGATTCACTAATTGATGGGAATGATATTTTATTAGATTCAATGCACATAAACAATTTAAATGCATCAAATAAAGAATACTTTAGTAAAAATATTACTTTACCTGATACTTGTAAAGCTGGAGATTATATTCTTTTTATAGCTATTGACAGTAAAGATTCTATAATAGAAACAAATAAACAAGATAATATTGCTAAAATATCATTTAAAATTTATCAACGAAAAGTTGATTTAACATTAGTAAGTTATTATCCTAATGATACAATAACAAATGGAGATTACTATAATATGCAAACGATTGTTTCGAGTGTAGGAAATACAGAACCTTTGAATGCGATACTTTCATATTATATTTCAACAGATTCGGTTTTTGATTCTCAGGACATTTTTCTCGATTCTCTTTTTGTTAAAAACATTCAATGTTTTGAAAATAGATTAGTTTCGAAAAAAATACATTTTCCATCAGTTAGTCAATCCGGTTTTTATTATTTACTGAGCATCACAGATCAAAAAAACGTTATTGCAGAGACAAATGAAAACAATAACATATCAATTAAAAAAATTGTTTTAATCATTGACTCCATTGATGTTTCGTTAGTTGCATTTGCTCCATCGTTTAAAACAATTTCGCAAAAACAATTAAATATAACATATACAAAAATCAATAATAGTTCTATAAATCTATCAAATTTTTACGTATCTTGTTACATCTCAATTGATAGTGTATTTAATAATAATGCTAAAAAATTAACATCCAGTAATAATGATAGTATAATTTCAAATTTTGCCTGTAAATTTCAAAATCAAGATATTTATTTACCTTATAATTTCCCTCCAGGAGACTATTTCTTTTACTTGGTGGCAGATCCAACAAATATATATAAAGAAACAAACGAGTTGAATAATATCATAAAGGAACCTATAACCATTTTACCAAGTATTCAAGACTTAGTAATATATAATCCTTATTTTTCAAATAAGATTAGTTGTTCAACAGCTAACATAAATACTGGCTTTACCATTTACAATAACAGCATAAATTATTATAATACGATAGATGTAGGTAATTATTTATCAAAAGATAAAATTCTTGATTCAAATGATTTGTTTTTAGGCCAGATAACTATTAGTTCATTTTATGCACAAGAAACCCGATTTGCTTCTAATTCATTTTCTTTACCATCTAATCTGACATCTGGAGATTATTATATATTATCATATGTAGATTTTACACATAAAATAAAAGAGACTAATGAATCAAATAATTGCTCATTTGAACCTATAACTATTGAATCTACTTTAAGTGATTTAACCGTAGATTTTATATCAGTATCTCCTAATCTTTCTATAAACAGTAATTTCTCAATGAATTGTGATATTTCAAATAATGGTTTTAAAACGTCAAATGTCACAACATTAGGCTTCTTTTTGTCTTATGATAGATATTTTGATAGTACTGATGTTTTTTTAAGTAAATCGGTTTTAAATGGAATAACAGCTTTAAATTCTGGATCATATGAATTCAATAGTATTATTCCAAATAATACTATTCCTGGAAAATATTATATAATATGTATTGTTGATTATGATAAAACAGAAACAGAATTAAATGAAAACAATAATTATACATATACATATACTTCAATTACAAATAATAATACTCAATATGATTTAGATATTACAAATATCGATGTATTAACATTTACGAAAAATCAATTGAACCTTCATTGTACTTTAATAGACAATTGGCAAAAATATTCATATATAACTTCTTTGGGAATTTACCTCTCAAAAGATTCATGTCTTGATGAAACTGATTCATTACTTTTAAGTATGCCTGTTCATATGACTCCTCAAATAGATTATCAAATATATGTAAATGATTATTTCGATAATCTTCCTAGTGGCAATTATAAAATTATTTTGTATGCGGATAACTATAATATAATATCTGAAGATAATGAAATTAATAACATTTACATTCAGAATGTTGGCGAAGTCGATAAATCACCAATTATAGATGTAAACAATAATGTTATAATTTCGCCTAATCCTGTAAAGAATTATCTAAATATTACCTTTAAAAATGATCCGCAATTTGATAATATAACTATAAAGATTTATAATGTTTTAGGTCAAGAAGTGTTTCATGAAACCAATAAGAACATATTGTTAAATAATTTTCAAAAGACAATAAATATTGAGAACATTTCAGATGGAATTTATTTATTAGAACTAGATTTTGGTTCAAAAAAAGAAATTACGAAATTCTCAAAACAGTAAAGCAATAGGTTATATAGTTCTATTTAGTATATAATCTCATTGAAATAACAGTCTAAAAAGAACCAAAAACATGATAAAAACAATAAAACAAGCATTTAACAATAGCTTTAAAAGTCGCTATCAAACTATTTTCAATCACTATTACCCTGCACACAACAAAACAGGTTTTACCGAGCGAAATTTGAGTTGTAATTATGCGAATGCACTTATCGAATCATTGAACGACAGCGATGCTTTTGCATGGCACAATGCCCCACTTCCTGTTGAACGATTGGGAGAATGTAATTACATTGATGCAGTTGTATTTTCAAAAGCAAACAATGCTGTATTCTATATTTTAGCAAACAGACTCGGCGATAAACCAACAGGTAAAATCCAAAATTTGGCAAACGATATTTCAAGTTTAATGGATAATGCTCCGGTGACAGATACCGTTGGAAAACGATTTGTCACAAAACGAAATTACATACTCGAAGAATGGGGTTACAAAGACAAAGAAAAGCCCAAACATTCGTTTAATGAATACATAATCAGCATTTCCGATTACTGGGGCGATGATTCGAAAACCAAAAGAGTTGAAGAACTGATGAACAAAATGAAAGAATCGTTCTCATCAAACACCAAAGAACGCTTTATCGAAAAAATCGGTGCATTTGATACTGAAACCGTTTTGGCTAATTATTCAATCTTTATTTTCGGGTTTAAGATTTAAATTATCCGTTCTCTATTCAAGTTCAAAAAACATAGAATTATTTCTATACATTTTTTTTACTATTTTTGGGAACATTATCACTTTTCAGAATCTATATATTAAAAGACCATCAATTGGAATTTTTAGAAGAACAAATAGTTAAAGGATGCAAACGTTTCGATAGATCGGCACAAAGAGATTTATATGAACTATATCGTTCACGACTAAATGTACTTGTAAAACGCTATATCATTGATTCTGATGACGCAAAAGATGTGTTGCAAGAATCATTTTTATTGATTTTTAAAAACATAACACAATTTAAAAATGAAGGTTCGCTTGAAGGATGGATTAAAAGAATAGTAATTAATACTTCGTTGCAATTTTTAAAAAAACAAAAAAAGAATCGAGATAATATTAGTATCAATGAATATGACATTGAAGATAATGACAACGGTACTTTTGAGGAAAATTATAGTATTGACAAATGCGATGAAGCAAGCCTTTCGAATGGAATTGATCTTGTGAAACAAGCTAATATTCAGGAGAAGGAACTTCTAGAAATAATTCAAAGTCTTGGCGTTGATTTTAGACAAGTATTTAATTTGTTTTACATCGATAATTATAACCATTCGGAAATAGCAAAAATGCTAGGAATTGAAGAAGGAACAAGCAGAACAAGACTTGCAAGAGCTAAAAAGAAAGTTCAAGCTGAATTGTATAAACGTTGCGTAGAAAAAGTAACTGTATAGTTTGCAAATATGGAATTACAAGATAAAGATTTAAAGGAATTATTTGCTCCTCTTAGCTTTGATAAAGCAAAAGATTTAGAGGATGATTCAGCAGATTGGTTACTTATGGAGAAACAACTTCAGAGACAAAACTTCTTTAGCTTTGGATTTCGCCACATTAATATTTATAACACGTCTGCAATCATTTTATTTATAGCCATTTGTATAGGCTTTTACAGCATTTCAAAACAAAAAACTATTGAACAAACAATTACTCAACCTAAAGAAAATCGTTTACTGAAAGTTGAACCTATTGACCAAAAAGAAAATAAAGTTTCGGAACCAACAAAAATTGAATCGCAAATTATAGAAAAAAATACTGTTGAAATAACTCATGAAGTGAAGAGTCATTCTAAAGAATTTAAATGTCGAACAATTACAACTGAGGTAAATGTATCGAAACAATCAACGGTAAATCCAACTATTGAAACAACTAAAAAAAATGATGTAAACGAGGTTCAAGTAGTTACAACTGTTGCTAAGCAAGCAGAAAAAGCAAGCATAAAAACGCAAAATGTTGTATATAAAAGAACTGTAGATACCGTTATTCAATACGACACCATTAATCGTAAAGCTAAAAAACGAAAAGGTTTATTTTCAAAGTAATAGGAATGAGAATACTATTTCTTTTCGTTTTCGTTTTTGTAGCGAGAATTCCATTATTTTCTCAAACACAAGACACAATCCAAACTGATTACGATACACTTTCAACAACCATTGAAACCGATAGTACTCGTGATTCTATCGTTTTAATTCATCAAAAAACAATTGTCAAAAAGCAAATTGTAGTTGGAAATAATTCTGACGATGAATTCCAAAATCTCCATAGTTTTTCATTTTTCTCATCAATTGCTAAATTGTATAACTATTCGAAATTTTATGAAAACAGTGATTCCTCGAAACATCTTGGAACAACACTATTGCGAATAAATAGATATCGAGCTCTTTATTCAAAAATGCTAAATACCAATTGGCAAATTGGTGGAGGTATTGGATTAAAAGATATCCGATTAAAAACGAACTTCGAAAAATCCCAAAGTCAATATAAATCGTACACAGAAATACATAACGACACGCTTGATATTTATTATGTTGAAACAAATGGGATAAAAGTTCCCCATTATATTATTGGCGAAGTAGAAGTAAAAAAAACTGATACCATTATAACTCGATCGAAAAGAGACACAATTACTACATTAGGCTATGTTACTTTACCTTTACAAATTACATATTTACACGATATAAATGAATGGTCGTACTGGGGTTTTTCGCTTTTGCTAGAACCCGGAATTTTGTGTTATGATAAAGGAATTATTGCTAGTCAAAATGGACTACTTGCAACTTCATCGAAAACTATTACTTCGTTCTCGTTCGACACACAATGTGGACTTAAAGCTGGTGTTTATTTAACACCGAATCTTTCGCTCGACCTTTTGGTATATTATACCTTTTCGGCACTACGTTTAAGTCAATATATTCCTCAATCGTTTATACGAAATCAAATTCAAACAAACCTTGGATTTAGTTATTCGTTTTAATCTGAATCATACCAAGTTATTAAACGTATCAATACTCCCTCTTTTCTCATTGATTTGATGATATAATGAAAGTTTATAAATTATAAAAATCTTCTTCAATATATTTTAGGGTTATAACCCTAAAAAGATCTCATTTATAAACTCTCTTTGTGGTTGTAACCTTAATTATTATAATAGTTCTTAAAGATTTAAGTCTTTAAGAACTATTAAAAATATTAATAACCCTATATTAACGTGAGTTCAATGTAAGGAGTAAATGTATTTAATTATTAAATGTTTATAGAGAAATAATTATTAATAGTTATTTGGTCCCGTATGGGCATAGCCGTCAAGTTAATACTTGTATATTACAGAATAAGAATATGTTATAATATAGTTTTCAAAATATATTAAACTATCCTTATTGAGCTGTTTTTTGCTTTAATAAGCCTTTAGGCTTGTAATGTTTATAGAAAGACAATTTGTAGTTGAGATTTCGTCCCTTCGGGACGATACCGTCTTTGATTATCTATATTCTATAAACATATAATCACTACGTGATTAAAATCCATTTCATAATTTTACTTTTTCTAATGATTTTTAATATTGTAATAAACTATTGTTTAATGTTTTACTGATATTAGCTTGACGGCTATGCCCGTACGGGACGAGATTATCATTACATACGTTTTCTATAAATATATTATCACTACGTGATTTAAACACAAAAAAATGGTGTCACCTTTTACCGGTAACACCATTTTCTCCATTCGTTTTGTTGTGACTATTTACTATTCAATCACGATTAGTTTTCGATCAACGATAGTTCCATTTTTTAAAGCAACAACAATGTTTGATCCAAATCCTAATTTGCTTTTTGATACTTCTGTTAGCGTTTCGGGATGCTCTACAGTAAACAGTACTTGACCTAAAATTGAAACAATCATCAGTTTATCTATCTTCGAATTATCAATTGTAATAGCAACCGATTCATTCGAAGTATTTGTGACAACTTTCATTGCATTCATTTCACGTGTAATTGCATTTCCTGTAGCTAATTGTTTCATCACGATATCGGCACTTGTAACATTTCCAAGTAAATTAATTTTCTCTGCCTTTTCAATCGTTGTTGAACTATAATAGTAAGTAGGCAAATATTTTGTGGTATCGTCGGCAATAGCTCTTACTATGTATGTGCCAATTGGTAATGGTTCAATAATATAATTGCCTTCGTTTGTAATATTCGCTGTATCAACGGCTACATAGTTATCGTTTTGTTTGTAATACGCTATTGCCTTACCAGTAATATGTTCCTTATTTTGCCCGCTAACATTTCCTGAAATTGAATATAAATTTCCTGCTGTTAGGAACGAAAATGGTTCACATTTTTTCGAGCTACAATTATTTTTATCGGTAATGGTTAAACAAACATCTCCGCTTATTTGTGCTTTGAAATTGTATGTAAATGTTTCAGCTATTGATGATGATCCATCAGGCAATTGCCATAAGCGAGAAACAACATCAAGATTATTAGTAAACTGATATATTTTGCTGATGGTATTTATTTCAGAAACAATAAAATCGGCTTGGGTTGCTTTATTAACGATAAGAGTTGTTGAGTCAGAACTTGAACAGCCAGCAATATTTGTTGCACGTGCAATATACTTGCCTTGTGAGCTTGCAATTAATTCGCTTACTGTTTGTTTACTTCCATTAGGCAAAGTCCATTCAATCGTTGCCGATTCATTTATAACTGGTTTAAAGGTATAAGAATTGCCTTCGCAAATGCTTGAACCATTTATTTTTATTTGTGGATCATTCTCTACGTTTATCGTAATTGTTGCAGTATTTACACATGCATATGCATCGACTCCTGTTACACTATAGGTTGTAGTTTGTGTTGGTTTAACCAAAATCTCTGAAGTTACATTTCCAGTATTCCAGTTGTATGTATAAGCACCTTTTGCTTTTAAAGTTGTAGAATTTCCACTACAAACGTCCGCACCTTCAATACTTATTTGTGGATTTGAATTTACCGTTACTGTTGCTGATGCTGTGTTGCTACATCCGTACATATCGATACCAGTAACAGTATATGTTGTAGTCGTTTTAGGAGAAACATCACTAAAATTGGCAATTACACCATTTCCCCACTTATAAATGACTCCCGTTGATTGTGTATTTGCGTGCAAAGAAACTATAGCACCTTCACAAATGCTTATTGATGCTGGTGTTATAGAAACGCTAGGTACAGGATAAATTGTAACAGGGTAAGGAATTAATGTGCCATAACATTTATTTACTTCGCTGTATTCTGCCACATAATAATTAAATGTTCCTTGAGGATAATTACCATTCATTGTTAAAGTATTACCTTTTCCAATAGGTACAGTAGGAACATTACCAATAAACCAATGTGTAGTTACATTTTTATCAATTGGGTCTGGCATTGCGTTTAATACAACATTTTGAACGTTAGAACTACATACTTTTGGATCGAAACCAATGATTGGAGTATGAACATCACATCCGGTAACAGTTAGTGTTACCTTTTTGAAGCTACTTTCGCAACCGTTAATAGTATTAGTAACCATGTACGTATATATTGCAGAAACTGATGTGTTAATTTTAGGAACATATGAACTACCTGTAAACAATAAAGCACCAGATATATCGTACCATTTAATAATAGTTCCTGCTGCAGTTAATACTGGGATCGGCATTGTGTTTATAGGAATTGTTATATCCGTAACTGTTGGTAATGATTTTGTTAATACTGTTATTAATATATTTCCCGATGAATAACAACCATACATACTTGTTCCTGTTACGCTATACATAGTAGTATTTGTTGGAGAAACAACAAGAGATGCAGAACTTTGTCCACTATTCCATTTATAAGCAACGGCTCCATTGGCAGTTATGTTTGTGCTTAAACCTTGACAGATATTTTGATTGTCGGCTGAAATTGTAATGGTTGGATCAGGGAATATTTCAAATCCTTTTGTTACTGTTGCGATATTTCCAATAGAATCTTTAACAGTATAATCTATTTTATAAGTACCTGGAAAATCACTTGTAAAATATCCGTTTTTATTTATTGTAACAGTATAGGGTTTTATACCTCCCGATATTGTATAATCATTAAATACTACACCAAGACCTATACAATGCGTTTTAATATATGGATTTAATGTGATTTTAAGCTTTTTATATATTTTTACAACCAAAGGATAATTTTTATTGTCACCGGTATCAAGACAAAGTGAATCGGGAAGCACCACTGTATATTGGTAAGCTCCTGGAACAATCATAGAATCGGGGTTAAATACTGTTTTACTAACAATGGTATACATTGTATCTTTTTGAATGGCTTTGTGCTCATTAAGACCTACAACTTTTGCTTCTTTGGGTGAAATGGCAAATCCATAGTATGTTTTGTATGGAAGTGGCGTTGGCTCGGGCAACTCAATATATTTTGGAAAATTTGATAATAATACCGACGAAGTTACTCCGCAGTATAAACGAAACTTTTTTACGACAGAACTACCCAGTTTATCGGTAATGGTACAAATAATTGTATCAACACCAACTTTTGTGGGAGTGAACTTAAAAACAGAGTCGTTGATAAATGTAATGGTCGAATTACTTGACCAACTGTAAGAGAAAGGAGCTTTTCCTCCTGTAATTTTTGCCGTATCGGTAATAGGGCTCGTTTTACATGCGTAAAGCGTTTTAGTTGCTGAACCAACAATCGACAAATTAGCTGATAAAAGCTTTTGAGGAATGACTAAGGCAAGCATGCATGCCATGTAAAGTATTACTGTTTTCATATCCACGTTTTTTAAAGGGTTAATATACTCAATTTGTATATAAGAGTGCATAAAATTGAAACGTTCCCAATAATTTTCAAAAAAAACATAAATATTTTTACTCTGGGTAAATCGAACCTTTCGTTAATTCATGTTTTACATAGAATTTTAACAGCTAATAATCTTTATTTCGAAGCACGAAGTAAAAAGATAGGATACGATTTTGTTTGGCCTGATTCATTCGTTTTTAGCATGTCGTAACATTGCTCGTGTTCAATTTTTGAATAGCCAATTGACAAAAGAGTTTTGCTTAATTCTTCGATATCAAATCCCAAATGGCCATCGAAACCAGCTCCATGAAATGAGCCATCTTCGGTATATAAATCGGCAATTGCTATGCTTCCACCAACATTGAGTAAGTGAAAACATTTTTCAAGAAATGGCTTAATTTGCATGACATGATGTAACACCATTTGCATAAATATAAGATCAAACGTCTGCTCCGAATATTCTTCCTTTTCTAAATCACATTGTAATGGATGAACATTTGAAATCTGCATTTTATCAAGCTTTTCGAGCATTACTTTTACCATTTCTGATGAATTGTCCATGGTGGTAATGTGTGCGATTGAATCTTTAAACAAAAAGCTAAGATTTCCTGTTCCTGCACCATATTCTAAGGCTGATCGAAGCGATTTTAATGGAATACATTCTTCCATTTTTTCGGCTATTGCCAACGAACGATTCATGTGAATTGGGTTTTCGTCCCACGTTCTTGCTCTTGCATCGAAACTACTCATGTGTACTGATTTTTATATTATTTTCAAGCATATCAAAAAGGTTTTCGGCAACTTCACATACAATTGT